>Ga0304729_1000042_pt1 | contig 87293 bp, 138 predicted proteins | sample C_131016_MF_Meta_FD_190475 | JGI IMG/M metagenome (GOLD analysis project Ga0304729, IMG submission 190475) | Freshwater microbial communities from Lake Croche, Canada to study carbon cycling - C_131016_MF_MetaG (v2) (version 2) | ecosystem: Environmental > Aquatic > Freshwater > Lake | place... | reverse complement strand
ACACGAATGGCCGCACCAATTAGTTTTGTTTCTGTACTCATAATGAAGGAAAGTCCATCCCCCATCGACCATACCGAAGTAGTCGCGATGGGATATCAATTACACCGATAACCTCTGGTCGATAAGGTAGTTCTTTAACTAACTTCTCAACCGATTTGTAAGACGAGCCGTAGCGAAACGGGTTCGTTCCAACTTTGTCTAAATGAAGCATTAACTCTACCATCTCATCTTCAGAGTGGGTAAAGCTAATAAGCTCCATTGTAATACCGCGTTTAAGTGAAGTCATATACAGATGGCTAAGGACCATTCTGTTGTATTCCTTACGTTTATTTTTAACTGGTATAAATCCTAGAACTTTTTTATTGTCTTCGTAAACATCGGTAATAACATCAGCAGTTACTATAACCCGCTGTGGCAAAGAATTGCTAATATCATTACCCTGCATTAGTAAACCTCAACCTTGCCGTGCTTTAGAACAAGCTCTCTAAAAGTTTGTTCTGAAAGCATGGCGGTAGCTAATTCTTCTTTAGTTACTTTACTGGAAAAGTCAAACTGATAAACGCCGTTATTTCTTTCGATTCTACTTTCAATTAACGCAGTATGCTTACAACTATTTTTTGATGCAAACCCAGGGCAAGTGCAAATTAAGTTTTTATTCTTATCGCTGCTTACCTCAAATATTCCTGGACCAGGGCTATCTGCTCGGTCTGAAAGATTTGTTAAAAAAACCTGCAATAGTCTTTTATCAGTCATTATTTCCTCAAATCAGACGATGAATCCATGTTCACGTAGATAAAAGCTTCGTGAACAAATGACTGCGTAGCAGACCCGTAGTGAGCCTCCCAGTCGTCCATCTTGATGTTAGTAGTTACTATTGTAGGCAACCCATTGTTAAATCTGGTGCGAAGAACGTGATGAAGCATATTCTTCTGCCAACCAGATGCGCTTGCGTGTTCTTTTCCTACGTCATCTAGGACTAGAACTCGAACGTTGTAAGCGTCATCATAAGCCTCGCCAAGAATACCGTTGTAAAGCAACTCGTCATCATTGTCATGCTCATCTATGATTGCTCCCTTAAGGTCAAGCAATGCGTTGTAAGTGATGAAATAGGCTGGGCGAGAAACTGTTTTACCTGGGGTCATACCTAGAGTCTCAGGACCGGCTTTACGCAAGATTTCCTGAATCAGGGTATTAGCCATAGTAGTCTTGCCGCGACCTGGAAGACCGTACAACATTAGGCCAAGCCCGCAAGTCTGCTTTCCCTCGGCTCTGATGACCCTATCGGAATTGACTGCAGAAACCCACTTAGTGACAGCCGTCATTACATCCGCAGAGACGTCAGAACAGTCCTCAAGGGTCCATCCAAGCTTGGCTGGGGGAATACTAGCAATCTTTACCCAAGTCCGTCTACGGGCCGGCAAATCGTTTGGTTTATACATTTTCATCCTCGTCTAGCAGAGCAAGCTTACGGCTGGTTAGTTCTTGGTCACGAATGATGTTAGTTTCCATCTGCTCTACCGTGATAATACTCTCACGAGCCTGGGTTAGCAAACTGGGGGCTCTGTAGAGGAAAGCTCGCCAAAGGTGGTTTCCATCTGTGTATTTCTCGGATTTGAGGGTATTGAAGAATAACTCGATAAGTTTGAGCTCAACTTCACCGTTCGTATCATGTTGTTTCCGGAATACCGAGAGTGCCTGTACAAACCGGGACTGAGTAACACTGAATGGTTTGATGGACCAGATGTCGGCCATGCGGTCTCCAAATTCGTATGCAACGTCTTTGCACGTCCAATCTGACGGAGCAATCTTTGAGCGGTGCAGGTCTTTACGACGCTGCGCCTTTGCTTCCCTAACATCAGCGTACTCAGCTTTCTTTTTAGCCGCGTGCTTTGCGCGGTCAGCCAGCTCATCGTTATCCGGAGACGAAGTCTTTTCAAAGAACTCATAACCCACTTGTTTTTCCTTCCCCTCGACCTCGTCGAGGAATTTATTTGTAGCTATATTAGTAGTACTAGCTGTACTGCTATTAGAAATACTGCTTACTAGCTGTACTGCTATATGGTTGTATCCAGACAATACCATTTTGGTCACGTCTGACATTACCACTTTAGTTTTAGTTCCGCCACCAACTAGGCGGGTCATTTTGATGCAATTTGCGTCTCGTAGTTCCTGCAGTACAGATAAGCTTTTACGTCTGCTTAAGCTTTTGTATTCCATTAGGGTACGGTGATTTATTGTAATTGTAGGATTTAGGTATAGGAAAGCCAAGCAGTCCTGTGCCTGCCTACTAAGGTTTATAGACATGCTACTCCTTAATGATGCGCTTAAATTCTTTAGCAAATGAGCGGGCAAAAATCTTACCCATCTCAGATACTAGTACAACTAGATTTTCTTCTAGGTCGTACTCGCTATCATAGTCGATAGTGTCTTCTACTTCTTCAAAGTCCTCGACATCAGTCTGCACTTCAATCGTAGGGGCAATGATAGTAGGCGGTACTGTTTCCGCTTCAGGTATTACGGCGGCTACTGGGCGTACTATTGGTTCGGAGTTTAGTGGGATAAGGATTAGACCATCAGTAAGGTCGTATGCTAAAACCTTAGCCTCTTGTGCCTTAGATGCCGCTAATTGACATTCCGTGTCTTCGTCGCTCCAAAGCATAAAGAACTTAATGTCTTCTTTTGCATTTTCTGCAAATAGCGCATCATAGTTATTATCAGAGTATTGGAGTACTGGAATGCCTTTGTCGGCAGCCCATTGTTCAGCCCAGATAATCCCATCAGATTGGGTCTGGTCGTATACTGTGGCGATGATAGCTTCATCAACTGAATCTACTACATCGCTAATCAGAGCCTCTACATTGGCTCGTGTTGTTTTTGCGTTACCTATAACCGCTATGGTTACTCGTCTCATGTTTACCTCCTAGTGACGGAAGTATTAGTATACACAAAAACTAAATGGCGTCAAGCAATAGTTTTACCAATAACTGCCGCATAGTTTGTACCAATTGGTAAATATTCCGATAATACGGTCTTTAAACGGCTTTGAGTAACTAGTCTGTTAGGATAGTAAAGGCTTCTTCCTGTACTAGCTGTTCCCTTAGTTCCAGCCGCATTTTGCTCCCAAATTAAATCATCAGTTACGTTGTAGCCTGTTCCGCCATCAAAATAAGGGTTTACAGATGCTGATGCCTCAAACAAAATAGAATCGACATAATAGACATTGCCATTTGCACCAGTAATTGTAAACGTAATAGTTGCAGTAGCCGCAGTTGCCGGGGCATACATTTGAGTAGCACTGCCTGTCACTGGGGTAAGTGAAACCCTAGTAAATGACGTAGATAGTGTAACTGTTGAACTAGTGTCTGTTTGTAAAGTGGTTCCGCCAGCATTTTTCCAAACAACAGTTATAGTGGCGGTGTTAGTTCCCGCAGCTTTAATATAAGCGCTAATTGCATACGGAATACCCGCAGTAACTGCAATTGTACTGCTTGGCGTAAGCGTTGTAGAAGTAGAATTAGCTGTAAGTTTAGCTGAATTTGCACTAACTGCTGTGCCTAAACCAACCGCGATAGTAGGGTACACATTACCAGCAGTGCTATCTGTGGCAAATGCGCTAGTACCTGTAGTTGACCAGTTAGCGGTATCTAATTCAAACCCAGGATTAATAATTTCATTAACTCTAGGGGCGTTTAAGTAAACGTCCACTCGTCTAGAATCTTTATAAGTAGTTGCTGTTGCCGAGGCTTCAAATTGCGCAGCATCAAAATAATGAACCTCGCTATTTGCAGGGGAGTTTATTCTTACATAAGGAACAGCATATACAGCGTAATCCGGTGCAATTCTATTAGCATCAATTATTCTAGTCCAAGCAGCTACTGCGTTATTAGCGGAAGATACGGTAGTCCCTGCTACTGAATTACCCAACTTGTCATGCCAAAGGACACCAACAGATATGCTTCTAAGAGTAGTTTTTGCGCTACTATATATACTAAAAGTGTAGGCTGTTCCGGGAGTAACTGGTATCCCATAAAGTACTGGGTTATATGCATTTACCGAACCAGGGCCATAAATAGTTAAACTAGTAGTAGCAGAAGGGTTATAAAAAGTAAAAGACCTAGAATCAGGGGTAGCAATAATATCCCAAACACCATTTATGTAAATAGGGGTCATTCCTTGAACTACTACGGTATCTCCTACAATTAATCCATGGTCTTTATCGGTAGTTAGTGTGATGTAAGAGTAACCTGCTGTAGAATCATTTGAGCTAAAAGTAGAAATAGTCAGAGTATCCGGTGATACGCCATATCTAAATATATAGTTAGACCCAGTGGCTACTGAGGTTGCAGATGCTTTTAAATAACCTAATTGACTATTAGGGTAGCTCGTAGGGGAGTTGCTTTCTGCGTAAGGAGTTGGTGCTCCCCCCTCAATAGCCGCAGTGGTTTTTTCAATAAAAATTGCAGTACCTCTAGCCGCCCAAAAACCAGTTGATACCTCAAAAGATGAACAATCAAGAGTTAGAAAAAGATTTGTAAAAGGGGCAATTGTTGCTGGATACCCAGTAAAAGATTTTACAAATTGCTTTAAGCCCTGGTTTGTTCCTTTATTTAAGTAGATGTAGTCAGCGTTATTTACTAACCTTTTACCTTGCTGAACTCCAAGACCGCTTTCATAAGACAACCCCATCTGGTCCATAAGTGCAGGAAGTAGCTTTCCATTAAGGTTTAAGACATCGTATCTATTTTTAGCATTTTCAATTTTTGTTTTTAATAGATCATACTCAATACCGATAATTCTCAAGAAATTATATAAATCATTATTTCTATTGTTATCGTATACAGATGATGCATTCTTATAGATTTGAGGCAATGAGTTATACATAACATCAGCCGTGTTATAGTTTTTAACAGCTGTGCCCAAGGCGGTTCCTACACGAACCCAGAAGCTATTAGACAATACAAATGCAGAATAGTAGTAAACTTTTCCAGGAGTTAACCGGGTAGGAGTAAACTTTAAAACCGTATTTTCTGGAATAGCTGCGGCATTACTTAACGTCAAAGTTTTAGTAGTATTATTAATAGCAGTTACGGTAGTTCCTCCGACAATACCGCTACCAGAGTTAGCTCCAGTCAGGTATCCCGAAGGAGTATAGGTTACTGACTGCCCAACTTTTATATTTGAGTTAAGAGATATAAGGGTTATAAAATTACTTCCATTCGTACCGGAAGTGGTTGTGGCAGTATAAGTAGGGGTAGCAGCACCAGTAATTGGGTCATAAAAAGAACCAATGTCAGTTAAAGTCGCGGTAGTTCCTAATAAACTTGTGCTACCGGGACCGGCTGTTGTAAGAGTAGTCTTATCTGATTTATAGATTAAATCTCCGCCATCAGGTGTAATAGGAAAACCTAAAGGATTTCTTACTATTATAAAGTTAGTAAAAACGGCAGTTGCGGTAGGATATACCCAAGATAACTTAATAGTTCCATAGTCTAAAGACTGAGCAGTAAACGGGTATATGCTTATATCAGTGGTAGAAGCTACACCGTATTTAAAGCTTCCATAGGGCTTGGAACCATATACTGTCATTTATTTACCTATTACTTAACACCATAGATTGAATAAGTAGCTGATGTAGGATACGCTGTAACTGCTGCTAATGTAATACTGCTTATCGAGTTAGTAACTGTTCCACCGGCCGTAGCAATTCCTGAACCAAAACCGGTACCATTTACCCAAGTAGCTGTTTTAGCTCCAGTACCATTTACGTTAAAAATTTCAGCAGTTATAGTGTCATTTGCAGCTGGGGCAACTCCATTACTAATAGGAAAAGCTCCACCAGCTAAACTTCCGCCACCAGCTGTAGGAACTCCAGTAGTGTAAGTAAAGTAGCCATATTTAACTGTTGTAGCGCTGTTTACGTTTACAGTTATAGAACCGGAACTTCCAGGGGTAGTTACTCTTACAACAACTACAAATTTAAAGTATCCTACCCCATTTACCGACAAAGCTCCCGGGGCTGATGTAAAGTTACCGCTGTATAGCAAAGTATAACCAACACGAGTACCGACTGTATCATCACCAGACACTGCAGCTTCAAGGTTTTTAATTCTATCTGCTACTGTTGTAAATGTCGGAGAGCCGTTGTACGTACCCGCACCTGATGGAAGCGCTGTAGTTCTAGGGTTAGTACCTAATTCAGTTTCAATTGCTGTTATTTCAGCCTGAACGCTGTTAATATCAGCAGCTAATACCGTATCCACACCATCTGTTTTATCGGTGTAAGTTTTTGTTCCAGTTGGATAAGTTGCCATTTATTTATTCTCCTTTATTGAAGTCCGCCAATAGCGGTGATAGTAAAAGTATTTTTAACAGGAATCTCATTAGCAGCACAAATGATTCCATAGGTAGTGACTCCGTTAGAGGTAGTTGAATCTACGGCAGTAACTGATGCTAGGTTAGCATACGTAGTCGGAGGCCAGCTAAATGAAAGAGCAGTTCCGCTAGTGATGGTGGTACCAATATTTACGGAAATAGTTATAGAGCTAGCGTTTACAGCAGTAACTACTGCAGGGTTATATGTTTCGCTAGGGACGTTGGTTCCGGTAACGTACATGCCTACAGCAATATTTTTAGAAGCAGGGGTAGCTATATTTATTACAGCTGCTCCAGAAGGCGAGCTAGCGTTAGTAGTCACTCCAGTAGGAGTAGCAGTTCCTGTAGGAACAGTGATAGTAATTGAGTTACTTGTCACAGAGTTTACTGCGTATGTTCCATCAAATCCCGCTACTTTATAAATTGTTACAGACTGTCCGGCATTAATATTGTGAACATTAGGAAAAGTAAGAGTAGCAGTTCCGGCAGTTCTAGTGTAGTAATAAACCCAGTACCGCTGTTCATTAGATAATCTGCGTAAGTGGTCAACTGTTGCGTAATCAACGCCATCAATGTTAGTTATAGAATTTAAAATAAAATGAGGCGGGATTCTATCTGCAAAGAAAGAGTTACTGTAAGAGACTAGATTTGATAAGGCATTTTGTACTTGAGTAACTACAGCAGTCTGGTTGTATTGCGGTAGTACGTGCAAAGTAAGATTTAGGTCTACAGGAACATAGACAGGCGGCTGAACGTTCAAAGATACGTTTGGTGCAACTTTATCTACGAAGTAATTAACAACGTTAGACTGCAGTGTGTTAAACGCATCAGTATTGCCGCCAGTAACTTTAACCGTAGCATTTGTTCCAGGACTTACTAAACCAACGACTCCAGGAAGGGTAGTTAGTCCAGAAGGTTTAGCTACAGTAAACTTTGAGTTGCTAGCGTAAGTAACTAATGTAGGGGTATTTATATCATAGGTAGCAAAGGTGCAACCAGAAACAGTAACGTAGCTTTGATTAGCTACCAGTCCGGTAGTTGCAATAGTGTAAGTTAAATATCCAGTACCTGCTGTGCTATCAATTGCTGTCTCATTTATAGCAGTAATGTTTGTAAACGGCCCATAGGTATTTACAGCACTGCTTCCAAATGGAGCAATGTAAAGGTTAACATTTGACCATACTGAAGCGTCAGAGTTAGCCTTTGATACTCCAGATACCTGTAAAGCTAGGTAAGCATAGTCTTTAAGTGAAACTGCTCTACGCAATGTACGAAGTGCTCTAGGCGCGTTAATTCTAATAGAGTCCGTAGATTCGGCGTCAGCTCCTCCACTGCCTGCGCCAACCTGGGCTATAGTGACGTTATAGTTTCCGGTAAGGGTATTAGGAGATAGTGATTTATCTGCAATATTTCCAGCAGAGCCCACGCCTACACGATAAGTAACAGTGATTGAATAAGTTGCAGGTGGAATACGACCACCGACTCCATCTCCAAATACAATGTAAGTGTAACCTTCAGCATCCATAGTGGTAGTAAACACTGAATCATATAGGTTGTTGTCTACGAGAGAAGAACTATAGGTATATTGAACACCGCCGACTTTAACAAGGATATTACTACCGGTACTGTTGATTACAACGTTAGTTTGCGCAATCTTAAATACCTGACTTGGAGTACCATCAGATGTGCCTAAAGATTCATCAGTTGTAGTAACTCCTTGAGTAGCAGTCGTAGTAACGGATGAGCCAAAGCCCACTGAGACATCAGAGTCAAGCTCAAATATTACTTGAGTATTTTGCCCATCTACAGTTGTGGTAGAAGCAACTTGAGTACCAGCTGGGATAGTTAATGTACCGCTAGTGTTGTTGTTTGTAATAGACAAAGATACCTTAGCCGCGCTGCTTGGGGTAGGCGTGTATCCCAGCATAGATGCAATTTGCAAAACGCTAGAACGTTGGCTAGCAGTTCCTAGAAAACCCTCTGAAGCCATACGGTCGGTGTAAAAACTTAGGATGTCTCCCAAATAGGCAAAAGTTTCTAGTAGCGCAACACCAATATCAGTAGGGTCGCTAACAGACCAGGTAGGGTTGAATTGCTTAGCAATAGCGGTTAAATCCGCTAAAATTGCCGTATAGTCGCGTGAGACATAGTCAATTTGCGGAATATACCTTTTAGTAACATTAACTGTATCAGCCATTGTTTATCTCCTGAATTAGATCACCAGAACGGTTGAATATTCCAGTATTAATTGTAACACTATCTACCTCTCCATTGGGCAGTCCGTAAGTAATACTTACTGATAAAGTACCAGTACTACGGTCAAAAGAGGGGGTTATTTGACGTAACTCTAGGCTAGGAAGCCAGGTTGTAAAAGCTTGAGTAATGCTGTCTTTGGCTATCTGACCAGCGGTGCTTTCCGGCTCAAATACTACAGTATGAAGATTAGACCCAAAATCAGGGCGCATTAGGCGTTCTCCCGGCCTAGTTCCTAATACTAGTAGCACTCGCTGCTGCCATATCTTTTTAAAGTCAGTAGTAGCAGATAAGTCTGTAATGTATGTTCCAGGTAAGTTTCTGCCAAAAGAAAAAGGGTAATTTAATATTTTAACTGCCATTAGAATGTTCCTAACCATAATGGGAAATTGGGGTCTCCGCCTTCAAACATGACCCAGCATGGGTCTTCGGAGGAAGGTAAGAAATTACCAACAAGCGTGGCGGTAACTATCATTGAAGGTACCCCCGGAGATGCGGGAGAAGTAGTTGCCGCCTGTGCCTCTAGGGTATTAGCCGCATCATTGCTCATCCAAACAAGTTCAAGATAGTCGTTAGCAGCCAAAGTTAATACATAATTCCAAGCAGGAAGGACGTGATGGTTTTGATTTGAGGTCGTTATTTCACCATTGGTCCAAGGCACATCTGTACCATTTTTACGTAACCAAAAATTTGCAATACCAGTTCCATTATTCGCTACTTGCGCAGAAAATTGAACATTATATGTTCCAGCATATTTAAATATAATTTTAGAGGTTGGTGCCCCAATAGTAACTCCGTTACTTTCATCTGTTGTATTAAGAGTAATTGCTTTGGGCGTATTAGCCCCTGTTAAAGTTTGAGTAGTAGTGTCATAAAAAGAACCATAAGGTACTTTATTATTTTTAGGCCCCCCAACAATAGGGTAAGCCCAGTTAGTTACTTGATTACCTAAAACTTGGGGGACTGTAAGAGTAACCCTACCAAGCCCTTCAGGGTCATTATTAGCAACTACGGTACCGCGGTAAATACCAAAATATTGATTATTAGACGGCATTTGACCTCACTTTTGCCCAAACACTTTCTGGCATACGTTCATCCGGCAATACATAATTTAAATCACTGTGAGTAGAGCCCCAACGAGAGGTTGCATCAAAAGGGCTGGATTCACTAGTTCTATTTATTTTATCTATAAGTTTTATTTGCTGATAGCGTTTAGAGGTAATAGCAGGAATATTTATAATAGTTTTAGGCTTAACATTTGTGTTTCTTTGGTCAGGGCTAATCCGCCTTGTTGGGTTGAGAGCCGGAGCAGTTGGCAATCTTTTGTCTGAGTTCTTACCTAAAGAGTCTGAAGCAACAGTGATGTCACAGGTATAAAGCTGCTGATTTAAATTTTCTTCGGTTACTTTATGAGTAATCTTTAAAACTGTCCAATAACCCGAATACTCATTGCCTACATTTTTTAAGTACACTGGTAAGCATGGTCTAACAGAAGATATACCAATTGTTTGAACATCAGCAGCATAGGGAAATCTGCTGTACTCATCTGCAGATTTAGCTAAATGTTTAGCTGTTTGATAGTCATTTGCTACTTTATCCGTGTCGTGATAATCAAAAAACTCTTGATTTGAAAATTGACGGCTAGGCGTAAAGGTGTCTTGCTTAGTTATCTTAAACTCTTGGCTGCTAACAGGGTTCACACCGGCTATAGAAACAGCAGCTTTTTTAAAACCAAAGTGCTCTAAAGTTTCACTAATAATAGGCTTAAATGAATAGATAGGATTTACTGGCTTAAATCCGCCATCAGCTTTTTGAAAAGTATTAGCCTCAGTAATTAAATTATTAAAGTCTTCGGTAATAGGCTGAAAGTAAATTTCTGTATTTTCTGCCCGTAAAAAGTAGCCAGATTCTTTAGCTAGCTTTACCATAAGCTGCCAATCAGTTAAACCGGCCTGGGCCACCTGTGGATAAATACGAGGATGCGGGGTAACTTTATAGGCAAATTTATACTTTTTAGCAATTTCTGCAACTATCTGGTCAGCAGACATATTGCGATAAATGCTTTGGCTAGCCTGCTTCATTACATAAGATGCGCCAATAAAGCCAACTTTTGTAAAGTTTTTATTTGAAGCCTGATAGTTTTTAAGGTCATGGACGTACCCATGGTAAGTCTTGTTTTTGATTGTAATAGTCATCAAAGACCCCGGCTTTATATTAAGCGGGTCTAAGTTCCAATCCCTAAACTCTACAGTTGCATAATCATGGGCAAATATTTCTTGCACAAGACTAACGCTATACACGCGCTTAGGCTGCTGTGAGCTAGTGGGAAAGTTAACGGTAACGTAGTTAGACACGAGGTATCCTAATAATTGTTCCAGGCTTTATGTTAAGCCAGTCTAAAATCTTAGGATTAAATTCAGCAATAATCCACCAACGTGTAGGGTAGAGAAAAAACTTAGCGGCCAAAGTGTCTATGCGGTCGCCGTCTTTCCATAAATAATCTACGTAGTTTAAATTACCTAATTCGCTAAAATCATAAAACATTACAGGTACGTTTTCCCCGTCAGCAGTAGGAGAAAAGTACTGTACATCTGAGGCATAATACCTAGAATCATTAGATGGCGCAGCCATTATTTACCTCCATAATTATTAGACCGGTCCCCACACAGAAGTTCCGGCAGGGGCATCTGCAGGGTTAGCCGGAGCTGACTGGGTGCTAAGGCCGGCAGTTGCCAATAGGTTGAACGATACTTGAACAGTGCTTTGGATAGGAATCATATCCTGTGTAAACATTGTGTGAGTAACCGCCATATTAGTGACATACCCTAAATAGGATAAAGGCCCGATGTCTATGTTAAGCAGCGTAGGCATAAGGAATCCAATGTCAGCAGTAATTATACCACGACCGTTCTTCCAGTAATCGCCTCCAGAAGCAGTGCTTCCAGGGCCAGGGCCGTTGATAGCTTTGTATAAAAATTCAATATCGGCCAAAGTGCCTCTTTGAAATAAATCAATTAATTTTTCTTCTACGCTTGCTAAACGGCCGTTTCTAAGCAAAGACGCAGTAAAGCTACCGTTGTTTGAATAGTAAGGAACAAATGAGGCTACATCAGCTGGAGTAATAAAATTATTATTACCCGGGTTTCCTAGTGCACTACTGATGTTAGTAGGCCTTTTAAATATGGCATTAGCACATGCAAAGTCGTTTATGCGGTTAATTTCAATGTTAAAAGAAATAGATTCAGTGGACGGAAAAGCGCCTACTTGGCCTAAGAAACGGTCATTAACGTTAGGGGTAGCGTCCATTTGAACAGCCACCGATGTGCTAAAACTAGTAGGGTTCCATAAGAATTGAAATCCGTATTTTCGGTCAGAGTTATCAATTTTTGTAGTGTTTCCATTACCGTCTACGGTAGATAGCGAAGTATCGCTGGCTTTCCACCAAATACGTCCTCTGCGGTATCTATCATCAGACGAAGGCTTATTGTGCCCTGATGGCATGTTATTAGGGTCTGACGCGGCAAATCTAGGCATACTCCACTTGTGAGGCGGAAGGTTCCATTGGTACTCTCCAGGGTTTGCCGGAGCTACTGGTACCTTAAGATTGAATTTATTATCCGCAGTAACGCTAGGGTTTTGAGCAAATTTAGTAATAGTTTTTGCAATATCGCCATACTTTATAGCTGGAGTGATAGCACCGTTGCCTCTAGTAAGTTTGACTGGCGAACCAATTACCTGATATGAAGCGTTTGTTTTAGTAGATAAAGTAGGCGTAATTGAATCAAAGAAGAATTTTCCCGAAGCATTTGGGATTGTAGAAATGTAGTTATAGTTCTTTTTTATTGAAGTAGTTATGCCCGGACTAACTTCATAATTAACCGCAGCTGGTTGGGTAGTAGATGTGTCACCAATGCTGTACGCGGAACTATCCACATAGATATTAACGATGGTATTGTCAGCGCTAGTACTAGACACATATCCCATAGAGCGTGCGCTTGCTGAACTGCTTGTATTTCCGCTCATTAGTGACCTCCACCAGAAGCGTGAGCCCTAATTGCTTCATCCGCTAGATATTGTTTAATAGCCTCTACAATACTTACAGTATCCTGAGCACCATTAATATTAATTACAACGCTTTTAGCTGGGGAAATATTATTAGTTCCCCATTTATCGCCCTGTACAGCCATATTTAAAGCGCTAAATCCTTGGTCTTTTTGCAAAACAGATAAAATATCTTTAAAATTACTTTGTTTTAAAGTTGCCACAGTTGCTGCAATACTGGCGTCTTCATTTGCAAATTCTTGCACACCGGCATAGTTTTTAGAAACTGAGTTAGCATCTTTACGAGTAGTATTTAGTGGGTTGTTCCAAGTTTGATAATTATTGGCAGAAGAACTTTCACTATTAACCCATGAAACCATTGCAGCTAAGTTAGTAGCAGTAACTGGAGCACCAATTTGCTTCAATACTGAACCCGCCCATCCTAGGATAGTATCGTTAGATTGTTTAAATCCTTTAGGATGCACAGTTTGGTTTAGCAAATCGCTAGAGTTATGGGTTACCATCGGGGTTGGAGTAGGGGTTGGGTTAGGAGACCCGCCATTTCCACCAGTGCCAGGTAAATCGTAAGAAGTAGGGTTACCCAAAAACGCCGCTAAATCTGGGTGGTCTTTAAGTACCTGGTCCTGTTTAGTACCAAAACTATTAGTCCCTTTAGTGTTAGGGTCAGCTTTTCCACTAGCAATTAAATCAGCTAAATACTCATCTTGCATTTGCTGCGTAGCAGAAATTCCGCTGAGTGTAGCCCACATAGCTCCAAAAATAGTTAATACAGTTGGATTTTTTAAAAAGGGCTTTACGGCATCAATTGTGCCTTGAGCAGCTCCTTTAGCTCCCTCAAGAAGGTCTTTAGTAATAATACCGCCGGCACCATTACCAGCACTTGTAAGGGTTTGAGTAAAAGTAGTGGCTGTAACAAATGCTTGAAGAACAGGCGCTAACGCAGTAGCCATTTTGGTAAAGTTATTAATTGTGTCGTTTGCTGATTGAATACCTAAAATACCACCAGTAGTATATGCATTTATATTTGCCTGGCCAAGTTGATTTCTAGTACCGATGCTTTGAGTAATTCCTGGGTTTGCTCCAGTAGTTAATAGTTCTTTTTTACCTTCAGTAGTTTGATAACCACCACCAACTTTTACACCATTATTTTTAGCAAATTGAAATAAATAAGAAATAATAGACTGTTTAAGTACAGCATCCGTACCAAAATATTGGTCTAATAGCATAGCTACCGAGTTACCAGGCTGCAGTGAGTAAGAAAGGTCAGACTCTGATATCTTACCCATTCCAGACTTACTTCTGTTTAAAGAATTCCAGAGGTCACGAGCAATATCCTCAACCCCACGCATAAATCCGTTTTGGTCTCGTACTTGAATACCAATCATACGAAGTTTATTAACGCTTGAACCTTGGTTAAGTGCCGCTACAGCACCCATACCGCCTTCAAGACCTACTCCAGGCATTACGTTAGAGATACCAGCTGCGCTGTTCATAATGGTGTTATAGTTTTTAAGTCCGGGCATAAGACCGCTTGACGTACCCGACATAGCCGCATTAGCTGCATCCATAGGACTAATTGGAGTTCCTCGACTGGACATAGTAGCAAACGCTTTAGCACCAGCTATAGTACCGATGTTATCGTTTTGCCTGCTATAAACTCCGGAGAAAAATCCAAACCTGCGACGAGCTATATCATTTGTAATGTAATTAGACGCATCTACACCTTGCGTAAGAGCGTCAACTGCGGCACCTGCCATTGATCTTAAAGCAGAACTAAAGCTAAAACCGCCGCTGCCGCCTGTTCCTCCCATACCAGGTCCTCCAGGAGCTCCTGGAGCTCCCGGTCCTGCCGGTCCTGCTGGTCCTGACGGGCCTACTGGGCCCGGAGGAGGCGTCATGCTGCTCATGGCGCTAGCTCCGCCGCCACTTGACCCTCTGCCACCAGAAGAATTTTTTAAGTTATTAGCAATGCTCTTAGATAGTTTTTCAGTATCTTTAAGAACGTTATTAAGTTTGCGGTATTCTTCGGTAAGGTTAGCGACTAGGCGAGATTTTGATGAACCTCCGCCTAAACCAAATGAGTCTTTTACAGCCAACTTACTCTACCTTTATTTCCTATTGGCCCTATAGAGCCAATTTCTACGTTCTCTTACAGACAGGCTTCTGATGTCAGACAGCGTCCAGCCAACAAATGTTCGAGATAGTGCTTCATATTCGTCGAGTAGTTGTTCGTAATCTTTTTCTTTATAGACGAAACAAGTCGGCTAACGACAGTGGTAGAGGAATATCCTCACCACAAGCCTCGCAAGTCGTCTTCACCTCCCCGAGGCGTGGACCCGGGTTGCGCTGAATAATCTCGTTAATTACTCCATCACGGTCAGCCATACCCAAAGTAAGCGCAGTGCTAACACCTAGAGATGGTTCACCATTGATAGACTTAAGACATCCTGCAAGCAAAACAGTGTTGAGCTCCGAAGTTGTCTTATCGGCGTTTTCAACAAGTTTCTTTTGCACAGCGCCTGTAGGTAGGCTTACAACAATTGCCCCATGCTTTTTAGAGATATAAGTAAATGTTCTGTCATTGATTGGGTCATCAAGCTCCTTTACAGGAACATCTTTAATCAAATCAACAGCTACTTCTAATTCTGTTTTACAATGAGGGCAGGCAAATTCAAAGTCAACTGTATCGCCAAAAGTAACTCGACGAATTCCAATTAACAATGCGTCTCGGTCACCGCTTAGTAAATCGTCAAGGTCTGCTTTATCTACTGGGTTAGACCCAATAGAAATAACACCTCGCTGCAACATTGCAGCAAGAGCTTTACCAGCAGAGCCGGCCTTTGAAATGGCTTCTTCGTCTATGCCGTTTAGTTCACGGACTTCACCATATTTAATCAAAGAACCGTCCTTAGCTAGAAAGCCGCCAGGAAGAATTACGTTTGAGTTTGACGGTGCAACGGTTTTAATTTCGACCGGTGGCTCTTTTTCCAAGTCTTGCGTATACTGTGCAATCAAAGCCGGGTCAGTAGACATATTATTTGTCATTTTTATACTCCTAGTTAGTTATAAATATTTTATCAGATTTTAATTATTAAATTATGTAAGTGTAGTAGATACGTTTGAACCAAAGTCAGCTAGCTGAATTGACAGTCCTTCATGTACTAGTGTCATGGTTTCGTACATCAATGAGTTATCAGATGCGCTCAAATCTGAATACTGTAGTCCAGTAATCCAAGCATTGTGCACAGTAAACTTCATCTTGTACGCAGACTTGCTAATAATGTCTGATGCGCTAATAGCTGGAGCACCGGTAACTGGGTGGTCTAAGACATAAATGTCTAGGTCACAGCGGAAAGACGAGCCATCAATTCCCGCAATACCTTCACCAGAAGCAGCAGCAAATAGCTGCTTAAACCAGTTAATGCCTTCTTTTTGACCAAGCACTACACCGCGACTTAAAGTAATTGGCTGAAAAGTTACGCGACCAGGCAACATGTGCAGGGAGGTGTTCATGCCGCCTTCACGATAGCTGATTGCGTCTACAGTCATGCTAAGTCCTGATACAGATGTAAATCCGCCCTTAAACTTCAAGAAGCTGTCTTTACCAGGAGCAGCTGACCCAGGAACACCAGTATCCCCGGTTACGCGGAAATCAACCAGGAACCTAAAATTTCTTAAAGGGTCAGTAGCTAGTTTTGAAAAGCGTGAAATTGCGCTAGTTGCCATTTATATTTCCTCCTACAGGATTGTTACAACAGAACCACTGTCGTACTGGCTAATACGGATTACCACAAATTCAGCAGGGCGCTGAAGGGCTACACCGATTTCTAGGTGAACCTCACCAGCAGCAACGCTGGATACGGTGTTGATAGAGCTGTCTGCTTTAACATAGAAAGCGTCCAACGCTGTAGTTCCCTTTAGACCTCCAGATTGCCAGAAGTTAATAAGGATTGCTTCACAAGTAGTCTGTAGACGGTTCCATAGACGTTCGTCGTTTGACTCAAATAGAGCAAATGCAGTTGAATCAGTAAGAACCTTACGTAAGTAAATAAGGCTTCTACGTACTGAGATATAACGGTTGTTGTAAGTGCTGCTCAATGTACGCGCACCCATTACCACAATTCCAGAACCTGGGATGTAGCGAATAGCGTTTACTGGAGTAGCCTTAGCAAATGTATCAGGGCTTGATGTTCCATTGTTTAGGTAATCTAGCTCTGTGTTAGTTAGAGAAGTAACTGACACAACTCCAGATAGGCGAGCTTCTAGGCCAGCAGGTGACTTAAATACGCCACGAGATGCATCAGTAGTCGCGTACTTAGCCGCAATTGCTCCACCTGGGTAAGCAGTAATAGTTGAACCAGGTGCGCTAGATGTAGGGTTTGGAATAGTTAGGTTAGGGAAGTAAACCGCACCAAATCCTTGTGCCGCAGAACCGGATGAGCCACCAGTGTATGAGTTAGTTAAAGTAAGCTGGCTTGTAACGTCAGAAGTAGACTTTGTAGGGTCAATAATTACAAACACATCTCCGCGGTTATAAGCGTATGAAAGAAGTGTGTTAACGTTAGTAGCATCTGTAATACCAGGAGCATTTAGCAAAATAGGCTGCGCAATTGCGTCCAAACTTGAAACAGCACTAGCAACGTTAGTATCACTTACAGGTGATGCGCCATCAGTTCCGCCAGTAAGCGCTGAGTTTACAAATGTAATTGAGGTTCCATCAGCTACAGCCATAGCAGAGCTTAGAGTTACTGTAGGGCTGCTGAACGCAGTTACAGTAGTTCCACTTGTAATACCCTTACCAATTACAGCCATTCCAACGCTAACTGTTGGGATAGTTCCGGTGAGGGTAACGGTTGTACCTGATGTACCACCATTTCCACCCACGGCGCTTACAGCAACAAGAGCAGTTGTTACAGGAGTGTTTGTGTTAGCAAAGTTAGCTGGAGTGTGGTTTGCTGCGTTTGAATCAGTAGCAACTACATAATTAGATGAGGCGTTAATAATAGTAGGTGCATAAGACGGCTCTGAAGACAGTAAAGTAAGGTCGCTAAAACGCTCTACAATGTAACCAGAAGTGGTACCGCCAGAGTAGATAGCCAAGTTAAAGTACTTACCTGGGTATGTGGTGCTTGATGTTGAGCTTGAGATTTCGTAGTAAAGTCCGTTGCTCCAAGCACCAGGGTTTTTAGCAGTAAGAGTAAGCTCTGTGGTGCTGCTTTGAGATGTAACTGTACCAGCAGTTGTAATTGCAACAGCAGTAGCAGGAGCAGAAGCATTTGTGACGGTAAAGGTAGTTGTACTAGGGACAGCAGTTACTACGAAAGTACCCTGATAAACGTTAGTAGGGGTTGCAGTAGAAGCTATAACTCCTGAAACCACTACAGTCTGACCAACCTTTAGACCGTGAGCGGCACTGGTGTAGGTAGTTGAGGTTCCGCTTTGCGCAACAGTAGAGCCAGTAGCAATAGCAACTGTAGCGTTTCCCTTAATAGCGACAGTAGAAGCGACTGCATCCGAAGCTGCTACGCGCTTTACGTAACACTGGCTTCCTCCGTTTGAGAAAAATAGATAAACAGCAATAGCGCCGTCAGTATCTGCAGTGTTGTATACAATGTCACCGTACAAAGAAACAAATTGATTCCATGAGGTTATTAGAGTAGTGGTAGTGGGTCCCTTTGCAAAAGCGCCAATGAAAGTGGCTACTGTAGCAGTAGGGGTAGAGGATAGCGCTGCGGAAGACGGTACTTCTTCTAGGTATACTCCAGGGCGGTTGTATGTCGCCATAAGATTTTCTCCTTGGGTTTAGTTGAGGTTAAACAAATATTAAATAGGTTGTTGTCCAGGTGGGATATCGGATGTTGTTTTTTTATTAATATTTACGGTAGATACTATGCTTGGTGTAGATGTGTATGAAGCCACAGTACCTTCGCTGCTTACTGTCACGGTGAATACATTTCTAAATAACCTACGGTTATTTTCTATGGTATCACGTTTTGTGAACTCTTCTAATATCAAATGGCGATAAGATGTCTCGGTGCCTAAATCATTAGGAACAGCCAAATAACCGCGTTTTGATATAAAAACCTTGTTTAAAAGATAAGCAATAATAGTCCTATCATGCCTAGGGTGGCGAGAATAGGTGGTAATTTGATATACCAAGTCCCAAGCAATAGGTATTTCGTACGTATAAGAGGTATTTCCACTGGGGGCAATGGTTCCCTGAACGTCGTTATCCTGGAATAACCCAGACTGTTGGCGGTAAGTAGCTGGGTCAAAATCCAGTAGCTCAATAGTAATATAAGGGTAGCTTTGGTCTCTAGACTCTAGGTCTGGGTTAGCAAACCATACGCCTACAGGGCGATTGGTGTTCTTTTCATCAGCAACTACAATGCCCGTAAGTAGGGTTTTAAGGGCCAAATCTTCACTTAATATAAAACTCATGGTATTAAGTCCTGCCCTACTAAGTAGTCAACAGACCATTCAGCCATATTTTCAGAGATAGCGTCACCGTGTTTAGTGATAAACATCCTAAATATAGATTGAGGAGAGTCACTTTGTGTGCCATATTCCAGGTTTTCAACCTCATCGGCAAACTTTATAGGGTAATAGATGACTATATTTAAATCTTGAATTGCTACTTTTAGCTTATTAACTATGTAGGTAGGCCAGTTAGCGCGAACAGCGTCCTCTTTTAGAAGCACGGTTAACTCAGAGCTAACATTTTTTAATGATTTAGCTGCGGAAGCTTTAAATTCTATATTCATTTTTTGCGCCGCACCGCGTTACTTAATATTGCTATAAACATTGGGACAGTATGAATTGGGTATGCGTCTGTAAAACCTAGAAAAAACTTCTTGTCCGAAGGCTTAGATACCTTGGACTTAGGGTCCTTGTCAATACCTGACATCATAGTCTCCATTGGAGTAGCAATATACAGCGCAAATTTACATCAGCCCCAGCATAGGGCTACTTCTAGGATAAAAGAAAACCCCCCTTGCGGGGGGCTAAACTTTTTTATTTACTTCTTTTTCTTAGCTGGGACAGTCTTCTTAACCTTAGCGGCTAGAGCCTTGTCCATCTTCATGTCAGCAGCCTTAGATGGCTTCTTAGCATCCATCTTCTTGTCGCCCTTTTCAAAGGCCTTCTTCTGAGCAGAGGTCATACCCTTTTCCATCTTCTTATCGGCAATTTTATCTGCCTTAGAATTGGTCCACTCCTTAGTGCACATAGTGCCCTTTTTACATCCGGCACACTTGCCGCACTTTTCCATCTTCTTAGCCATGGTTATTTGCCTTTCTTAGCGTCGCGCTTGCCTTTTTGCTCAAGCTTTACCATTTTCTTTTCGCCGTACTTTTTGATACCGGCAGCAGCGGCGACCGCAGCGGGATTACTTGCACCAGACTTCTCAGCCTTTTTTTCAATGGCCTTAAAGCGGCCACCCTGACCTAGAGGAGGTTTTTTTGCTGTTTTCTTAGCCATTAGGCTGGTCCTTTCGACATTTACAATTATCGCACTTACATTCAGGCATTATTGCTTTTACTCCTTAAAATCTTCAACGGCTTTAGCTTTAGCCGCCGATCTTGTCTTACTTCGTTTAGTGGCAGGATTGGCATTAGGTCCGGTTTTAAACTTGCCCATATTCTTATTTAATTCAGCCGATGCTATATTACGCATCACTTTAGCGGCTTTATTTAGGGCTTGTGGCTTTTTAGGTTTCACTTTTAGCTAGCAGGAACCTGCGCAGTAAATGTGTTTTTTAAGGTTATAACAGGTACTGGGGTAGAAGTTGAGCTAGATACAGCGTAAAGTACATCAGAAGTATTAAGGCTGATAGTAACTGAGTTTTTTACGTTAGTAGTGCCTGGAGGCAAAACATAGCCATAAGCGCTGCTAGTTACTGCAGAAGTACCTAAATAAATAGTGTCAGCAGTGCTGTTGTTTTGCACAATTAGAGTAGCAGCAACCCAAGTACCATCTACAGTAGGGCTAAGCTTTACTGCGGTTCCACCGACAGTGTTTAAAGTTTGAGATAAGGCCATTTACTTTTTTCCTTTTTTAGATTCAAGACGCTTTGACATAGCGGCTGCTTTTTTCTTTGCATCAGCCTTTGAGGATGCTCCCCATGCCTGTAATGATAATAGCAGACGTGTAGGCTCACCGTTTGGCTTACGCTCAGGTCCTGGGTTACCAGCCATACGCGCTAGGAAAGATGCACGGCGAGGGTTATCGCCAGATTTAACAGGGGCCTTAAGGTCGTGACCCTGAGCCTTAGCCGAAGCACGGCCCTTGGCGTTTAAGCCGCCATTAGGATTTTTACCTTCTTTACGCTCCCAAGCAGGTGTTTTAGCCATTTTTCTTCTTCTTTTTCTTTTTAGCAGCAGCCATGTTGTCTACTAGGTTAGGGTAAGGTCTACCAGCAGCCTTAGCGCGAGCCTTAGCAGCAGACTTCTTAGCCGATGACAGCTTTTTGTCTTTTTTAGTAGGGTCTGGGGTGTCCCAGACTTTCTTTTCTTTAGCCATGTTTACCACTCAGATTCGTTAGAGCAAGAGCAATCAGAACCCTTGCGACACAGATTCAACCATGCGGTAGCCAAAATAGCTACAACAGGGATAATAACAGCACCAAAAGCCAAAATTAAGCCGGTGTAATAAGGTAGGTCGATAGTCATTTTTTCTTTTTCTTCTTTACTTTTTTAGGTAGTGTTTTTTGGTTAGGGGTTTCTTTTGCCCACTGCTTAGCCATCTCTGGCTTAGTAGCAAACATCCATTTTTCTTGTTGCTTAGATTTAAAAGGCATTACTTAGCCTTCTTAGGAGCAGCTTTCTTAGCAACTGGGGCAGCCTTCTTAGGTGCAGGAGCAGCCTTCTTTACTGGAGCAGCCTTCTTTGCGACTGGTGCAGCCTTCTTAGCAGCAGGTGCTTTGTCTACATCTCTAGTAAGGCCAGCTTGACCAATAGTTCTAATACGGTAACTGTCTTGCTTTTTCTTTGGGATGTAGTTTTCCATGTGAGCCTTAGCCTCAGCAAGACCTTCATGCTTAGTCATGTTCTTCCAGTCACCGTCTTTAGTTTGGTTCTGGATTACGTGTGTTACTTTTGAGCCAATATCTGGCATTTATATCTCCTATGGTTGTGCGTAGGCAAGGAATTGAACGTCGTTTACAAGCTCATCTGGTGCCAGCTGTGTGCAGTCCATGACAATCATGGTGTGGCGGTTAGCTACTAATCCAGCAGGCTGGGTCTTATTTGGCCTGTAAACTTCGTTCTTAAATACAATTCTATACTTATCCACTAGGTCAATACTTGACTTAACCAAACCTCTATCATCAAAAATTTCAGGCGCAACAGCAAAAGCGTCATCAATATTAAAGGTCAAATGTAGGGTGTCTACGTTGTAGAAACCGCGCTCATTAAGTACCGAAGCACCTTCACCGATAGATACGGCTACAACAGGAACCATCTTAGGCCCATCCCAAACGCGGCCTACACCAATTGGCTCAACGTCATAAATAGGGTCATTTACATAACTAGAGTTAAATGTCCACCATTGAGCCAAAACACCCACAGGGTTGGTGCGGTCGGCGGTTATACCATCGCTGATGGCATCTGATTCAAAGTCAGCGTCAAACCGACCGCCTGGAGTATATGAACGCATAATCCTATTCTAAATGTTTATTTAGCCCAGTAGAGCCTTAACTTCTTCTTCTGTTAGTCCTAGGGCTTGAAGTTTTGCTAAAGCAGATTGTCTAGTGGCTAATGCTTCTGCTTCTTGTTGAGCGGCTTGCTCTCTTGCCGCAATTTCTTCTGGAGTTTCATCTCTTTCGGTTACTTCTCCAGTTTCACAATTTACTTCAGTTATTCTGTTCATTAGTTTACTCCGTAAATCCAAATAGTTCCTGTCGCACCTGTCCAACTGTTGGAAGTTGCTGCTTGAAAAGATATTTGAGTTATCGCTGATGTAGTGCTTGCTGCTCCAAATCTTGACGCATTTGTTGTACCTCCAACTCCACCAGAAAGCCACATGGTTGGGTTTGGTGAAGTATAGTTTGGTATTTCAACTGTATATATATTAGTTGTTGTTGGTGAAGCTGACGTTGTAGTTAAAGGAATTCCAGAAGTATTGCTTGTAGAAACTGATGCACTAGATGAGCCAGTAGTGTATGTTGTGTAAGAAACAGAGGAGTTAGAATTTACGCTCATATAAAAAGTTCCAGAAAGACTTCCTATGTTATCAAACTTTATTTGAACAACAAGTTTTTTGTAGGTTGCGGGTATGCTTGTGAATGATGGTTGTGTTCCAACAATGGCATACGGGGTTCCTACAAGAGCCGTGTATCCAACGTTAGTCCAAGTAGGGGTAGAACCAGAACCAGCAGAAGTAAGAACTTGACCCGATGCTCCAACTGAAGAGTTTAAAGTAATGGTTGAAGTTGTACTAGGAAGGCTTAATCCACCAGCAGTTATTGTACGACCAGTAGCGTTTAAATCAGTATATATGTTTTTAGTCATTTATTATCCAATAATTACGTAACGGTATGTTGCATCTGTGGTAGCTGCAACGGTAACTGTATTTGCGGTAGCTAATGTGACGTCCATATCTACAAGAGCGTTAGTACTGTTATCAAAAATCTGAACAAGAACATATTGGTTATTCATATTATGTGTAATTGTACCAGTACCCGAGGCTACTGTAACAGTTCCGGTCAAAGTACGCGCTAAGGTGAACCCCTGAGCAGCTTGTGAGCTAGGTAGGGTGAGCGTGACGCTACCGTTTAGTGTTGCTGGAGTCAAAGTAACTGCATAGCTTGAGGTACCGCCCGCACGTCCAGCAACCTTTACAGAATCCTGTGTAGCAGCGGCTTGAACAGTTTGAGTTCCAGTAAAGGTGTTAGCAGCGTTAGTTACTGCTATGTTACTTACTGCTCCTACAGAGCCGTTTACAGAAGTAACAGCGCCTGCTGCGGTAAGCAAAGTACCAGTAGTAGGCAAAGTTACGTTAGTGTTACCTGCAGTAGTGAATTGAACAGTATCTGTGTTAGAACCAATAGTCGCGCTACCGCTAAGGGTAATAGTTTTAGAACCGTTGTTTACACCAGTTCCGCCATTTGTAGGGGATAGCAAACCAGTTACAGCGGCAGACTTGCTTAGGTCAATGGCACCAAACGCAGGCGCACCTCCAGCACCTGGAATACGCAATACCTGGTCTGCAGTTCCGGCAGCAGTCACGTTAAGCGCACTACCAGCGTTACCCAAAAGAACACCGTTAGAGGTAAATGTAGTCTGCCCTGTACCACCTTGGTTAACTGCTACAGTACCGCTAATATTACCGTTAGCAAAGACACCAAAAGTAATAGCGTTTGCTGTAGTACCAACACCGCTAATAGCGGCAGGTTTGCTAGTTTGAACAAAAGTAAATTTAGCGTTTGCGCTTCCAAGAAGTACATAGGTAAAGTCACCAGCAGCCACTTCACCAAGAGCGTCATAATCATATGCACGAGTAAGAGTCCAGCTAGTTGTAGAAACACAGGCAGTTACAGTATAAATACCGTTTTGGTCAGTGTTTGTAGTCTGGTTTTTTAGTAGAACTCTAAGTCCAGTTCCGCCTTGAACGTTGGTACCTGCATCACCAGAAACAACAGTGTAACCGTCAATTACCAGTGAGCCAGTTCCAGTAAGAGTTGCTCCTACACCAGAAACACCGTTTGAGTAAGTTCCTGTAATTTCAGCGGTTGAAGCATAAGACACGGCTTCGTGAGCATTAATGCCAGTAGCAATAGTATCTACATATGCCTTAGTAGCAGCGTCTTGAGCAGCTGACGGGTCACCAACGCCAGTAATTCTGTAGGTACCCATAGCAACAGCGCCACTAAAAATAGTTGCATTTAGAGTGCTAGGAATATCAGCAGCAGCAAGAGCACGAAATGTTGGAACACCAGTAGAGCCGTTAGGAGCAGCAAGGATAGTATTAGCGCTTTTTGAAGCATATGGGTTTAGATTATCACCATAATTAGCCGCTAAATCTAGGGTTACCGAAGTAGTACCAGAAGCAGTAATTCTTCCGGAGGTGCCGGCTACGGAAGTTACGGTTCCAGCAGAAGTGCTAATTGTTTTCCAACCAGCATTGTCACGATACTTTAGCACATTTAGTGAAGAGTCATATTGAATACGACCAGCACCAGAAGTAATAGCGTCGATAGAAGCAGTTGGAAGGTTGCCAATTACAGCACCTCGTAGTTCAAGACCGTTTAAGTCAATTGGGGTTAAAAATAATCTAGCCATTTATTTTCCTAAGATAGATAAGCAAAGCCGCTGGTAGCAATTCCAAAAGTTACTACTACCGAAGTGATGGATGGATAAGAGATTGTTCCTTCAATTACTGTTCCTGATGAATCAGTTGTTGTAACTGCTGGGTAATACCCAAGAGCGTGAGTTATAGTCCATGTAGTAGTAACTGAGTTTTGTGTAAAAGTTAGAGAACCGCCAGAAGTTCCTTGTGGCCCTGTAGGTCCAGTTGGTCCAACTGGTCCAGTAGGTCCCGGAGTTCCTGTAAAAACGCTAACAGTGCCTGGATTAGTAGATGTAGTGACTGAAGGAGTTACGGTAACTTCTACGACTGGTGAGGGGGTAACAATAATTGTATCAGTCATTACTGGGTCACCTGTGGGTAAGTAAATACCTGTCCGCGAAGATAGGTAGTAACGCTGTTATCAACAGATGAGGTAGCCTGAATATCCCAGAAGCAACGAACTGGCAGAATAGCGGTAGTAGGTCCATCAAGGCTTAGCTTTAGCTTCTTAAGGTTAGCGTCATAAACGGCAATGGTAAATGTAGCCCATAGTGTAGGTGAGCCAGGGTAGGTTCTAATCTGGGCCTTAAACGTATTAGTGCTAAAGTTCATAGTGTCAGGGAAATCAAGAATAACTGAGAAAGTGTCACCCTGCTGCATTACCATATCGTAGATAGGCACTGTGCTAGGTATAACTGAGCGGCCATTAAGGTCGTTTTGCATGTAAACGCGCTCTGGGCTAGTAGAGTCATCAATCTCTTGAGCAACGTAGATTGGAACAAGCTTATTAGTAGTGCGGCTCACTCTGCGTAGAGTTCCCATCTCAATGCGCCAAACACCAATGTTAAGAGCAGAACATAGATTGCGGTACTGTTCCTTGCGAGATTCAATGATTGCACTAAGCTGACGGAAGCGCTCAGAACGAGGAATGCTGACACCGTCAGGGGCTTGAATATCAATATCGAATGCTGCATCCGTAGCTAGGGCCCAGAGGGCTTCTATGGACGCTAGGAGGACTACTGGATAAGATTCAATCTCAGGTAGGGTGTCAATAGTTATAGCCCTGTTATAGCCGTCTGTGCGGTTATTTGTGTGCTGTAAGACTGCGGTGTTAACGTAGTAAGTTAATTGGTCATCAGTAAAGTATCTGTATACGTTACCGGTAATAGTCAGGGTGTGCCCAACTGCTGGGGCAGTGGCTGTGTGGATAACGCCATAAATAGGCTCAACTGTATAAGTAGTTGGATTAGCCAGGGCGGTGTTGTTGTCTTTAACCATCAAAGTGGTTGTATCTAGTGGCTTATAGCCAGTAGTAAAGTCTTTAGTAACTCCATCACCAATAAAAACTTTGGTGAACTGACGAGCTTGGTCGTTTAGCTCAACACGGACCTTAGATACAAGGTCTGAAACAGTCGCCATATTAACCTAACCTAAGAAAAATCCGTCATTTATATGATGACTTATAACGTGCAAAAAGTCTGGATAAACGAAACAGCGGGCACTAAGCCCGCTGCCCCGTCTAAAGAGAAGTTTAGAATCTCTGTGATACATAACCTTTTAGCTCAAGGTGAGCAGCTACTTCTGGAGTAACTTCGTACTTCTGACCAGCCTTGAAGCTGTAGTAGTTGCCAGCACCGAAAGTCATACCCTCAATAGTATCCGACACGCGGATAGTTACTGTGGCGTTCTGTTCTTTGCTCTTAACAACTTCATCAACTACGATTGGCTGAGCACGATTTGGCTCTGTAGCGTCGATTACTTCTGTTTCTGCTTTAATAGCAGCTTCAGCAGTAGCCATTGCAAGCTCGCTTGTGCGTGCTGCCTGGTCATCTAACTGCTGTGCGACGAGGGCATCTCGTTGGCGACCTGTAAAGTCGCTTGGTTTCTTTTGTGTTGCCACGGGGTATTCTCCTAATTAGTATCTCGGTATTGCAGGGGTTGTAAAAGGGGGGCCATTTCTGACCCCCCTAACACAATTAGTTGGTTGAAGCTACAATCACAGCCTGGTCAGTGATTAGACCTAGACCAAAGATTGAGTACCATGCTAGTGCGTGTTCACGACCGAAGTCTAGAATACCACCATCACGTAGCTCAACTGGAAGTGAAATAGCGTGACCGAATGCGTTATCTCCGATGAAGATAGCGTCGTAGCGGTCTGCGTTACCGTTACCAGTCCACTCAGCAGGGCTTACGTAGCCTCCACCAGCAGCTGGGGTTGGGTTAGATACTGCAGTGTCTGCAGACCAACCGGTACCTGCACCGTTAGTAACCTTACGGACCTGAGTGGTCTCGATGAATACGGTGTCGTATAGACGACCGATTTCACCTAGCATGAAGTTACCTGGAGCAGCGTACTTAGTTACTTCGATGAACTCAGCAGTGTCGCGTAGACGACGTGACTGGTGAGGGTGAACGAATGCAACATAGGTCTCGCCAAGCCTTGGAATGTTCTTAGTCGCTAGGTTCTCTACCGCGTCCTTAACAGTACGTGGGCTCAAGAAGTAGTTACCAGTCATTGAGGCGTTGCTTGTACCATTTGTACCGTATCCGTACTGGTTGAAGTTACCAGTTCCGTTAGTGATAGCGGTTAGGTTGGTACGGTCTTCACCCCAGATTTGAGAAGTCGCACCGTATAGGGTGTCGCGGCTTAGCTTGTCTAGGTAAAGAGCCATGTTACGGCCTAGCAGACGAGAAGCTGAAGCCATAACGTCATCGAAAGATGCGTTTAGCAATAGCTCTGAAACTGCAAGTGCGTATCCGTGCTCTGAAACGGTGATTGAGAACTGCTGTGCAGTCAGAGCGTTGGTCTGCATACGTACACCTTCGACTAGCGCTGAAGCGAAGCCTAGGTTGTTGTAACGCAAGAAGTTAATCTGAAGACCCGGTGCAACACCAAGTTCTGTCTTCTTAACTGCGAACTGCTCAAAGCGAAGGATTGGCATAGCCTGGAAAAGGATTTCCTTTGACCAGATTTGCTGAATCGCCTGAGTTAGCTGGGTGTTTGTACCTGAGTACGAGGTTGGGGCGGCAGCTAGATTGCCGGTTCCCGTAATACCTGATGCCATTTGTGTGGGCTCCTAAATTAAATTGACGTTATTAGTTTTATGGGTTCCCGAACAAACCCTGTCCTCGTCCACGAGCTTTATCACTCAATAGACGCTGACGATATTGTGCATATTCGTTCATCGGCATGGCTGCAATTTCTTGAGCCGTAAGCGTACGTTGTTCCGAATTGATATCCAATGGTCCGGTGGGTGGCGCGGTTACCCGACTACCCGTCATTTCCTTGCGGGCATTCTGCATCGCTGCCTGTGCCGAATCAAGGATACGAGCGGAACGCTCTTTCAAGCCTTCGATACTCGCACTAACCTCTTCCGGGGTGTTACCCGATACAAGGTCCAATAGTTCGGGAATAATATTGTCCCGCTCAGATTCAAGCAATTGCTGCCTGTAACTGGTAAGTTCTGAGTACTGCCTTTCACGGTCCAACTCAGCAAATGCGCGTTCGCGTTCTTGACGCTCACGCTCCAATTGCTCCTGCCATTCGTTTTCCTTCTGCTTTAGAAGGTCACGAACGTCCATATCAGCTTCTGCCTTTGCTCGCTCTTCAGCGGCTCTGGCGTCTTCTTCCGCACGTTTTGCTGCAAGTTCTTCTTCACGTTGACGTTTAATCTCTGCAAGTTCAGACTTTAGTGCGTCAATCTGTGGGTAAAGCTTATCTTTTTCCTGGGTGCGTACCTTAGACAAATCCTCGTCCGTATAGAACTTGGTGTTTGTAGCTGGCGCATCAGTTGAAGATACCGATGTAGCAATTGACGCATCAGCGTCAGGCGTTGCTACTGTTGGAACTACTCCTGCTTCAGCTTCAAAAGCTTCGGCATTTGGTTGTGAATCTGTTGTACTCATGTATATCCTTAATTTCTCTAGGGCGTTTTCCGAATGTGTCTTTCGACACGTAGCACATATAGCCGCACGTTATGTTTTCAATATTAAGTTTTACGCTTTCTACAGCGTTTTTGTTGCTAAATATAAATTATTTTGTATAATCTTGTGGAACTTGTCTTTGTGGAAGACGACTTCCATAAGCTTCTGTCACTAGGCGAGTTCTAAGTTCAGACTCACCCATGCTCAAATTATCAAGAGTTTCTGGGTCAAGGGCTGGTCCAGCAGCCGCTGGTCCACCTGCCATAGGGCCAGGAGCAGCAGCACCTGGAGTAGCCCCGCCACCAGCAGTTGTGCCGTCAGCCGGAGCCATCTGGCCTGTAAGTGATGCGATTTCTTGGTCAACTTCAGTTTGAACAAGGCGTAGGGCACCATCAGCAACTGCATCGTCAATAAGTTCTTTACGAATTTCCTGAAGCTTAGACTCAGGGAACTCTTCACCAAGGTCACGCAAAGCACCAGCTTTAGACTGTAGACCAAGTGATAGCAATGATTGAACTTCGTTCAAAATAATTAGCTTGTCTAGAGGAAGTGGTGGAGGGAAGTGTGCGTATGTTCTGTAAGTCTCTGGGTCGTTAGGGTCAAGTTGAACCAACTGCTCAGGCTTTGGCATGGTGTCTACGTCTAGGTTAAGAGTAAATGTCTCTGGTTCTTTTAGTGCAAGGGTGCGAAGTACTAGTTCATTTACACGCTCAATACCATGCGCGTACTGCACAATCTTCTGGTGGTAGCGGTTCATCAAAGGCTGGAACATGATAGAAAGTGCAACACCGGAAGTGTTAGAAACAGGCATAGCCTGACCTAGAGCAGACTCAGGCACACCGGTCATTTCGTGCATTGACTTCTTTAGCTGTGCCATAAAGTCCATAGCGCCCTTTAGACCCTGGCCTCCACCTTCAAGGTTTTCAACACGAGCGTCCTTTGGCAGACCACCCCAAACCTTGTTAGCACCCTTTTCTAGCTGGCTAGCCTTAGCACCAATAATTACGGTAACAGGAGCAGCGTGATAGTTAATGATATCTGCAATGTCTGTAGCAGTTTCGTTATAGACACGGTTAATGCTAATCATTTCATTACAGTCAGATAGACCCCAAGGAGAACCTGATACGCGAACGTTAGCAATGTGAATAACTGGAATAATACCTAGAGGGTTTGGGCGAGAGTCAATCATTTCATCGTTGATGTACTCTTCAATAGTGTCTTCGGTAAGAATCTCAGTGTAAGTGTATACCTGACGAGTACCTTCTAGAGATGTTCCCCAGAAACGGTACTTTAGCTTAAATCTGACTAGTCGCTCACGGTCGTGAGGGTGAAACTCTGGGAAAGCAAAAGAAGAGTTAAGAGGTAGGATACGAACACGGCCTGGGTGGATACCGCCTACAGAATCTGTGTAAGCTTCTTCATAAGCCACCTTGATAAAGCAGTCACCAGATACACCGCCTTGCTGACCAATTTCCCAAAGCACAGTAGCCTTATTATTGTCTACTTCCCAAACACGCTCTAGAAGTGAAGGAACGATAGCTTCTGTGGCCTTAACGCTACGGAACTGGACACCCTTGCTAAATGTGAAGTTAATAATAAAATCAGTAAAAGCGCGGTAATAGTTCAGGATAATAGAAGGTTCACCAGCTTGGCGGCGGAAAGATGTGTGGTGACCTAGGTACATAGCCCAGTTAAGGCTGTAACGGTTTAGGCGAGGACCGTGAACCTCAAATTCTTCATCAGCAAGTTCTACAAGGCCCAGAGGGGAAATGCTGATGGTAAGGTCAGACGATGCGGCTCTATATGACGGTGGGGAAAAATCAATCGACATGCTACAAAGCGCCTTCAGTAAGTTTAATAGTAATTATAGTGTATCGCAAAGTTCGTGTGTTTTTTAGGCTTTACTATTTAGCAATTGGTTTAGTAACTTTTTTAGTTACTTTCTTATTTACGTCTTTTTGGATAGAGTTTTTCTGTTGCTCTTCTTTTTTATCCATAGCTTCTTGAGCGCGGTCACGCATACGTGGGTCTACTTCTTTTTGGGTATCCACAAATTGTCCGCCAAGTTGTATGTACTTGGTGTGCACCCAGTGAGCAGCAGCTGGAGAAGGATATTTAGCAAAACGAGTTTTTGCCTGGGTAGTAATCAGGTTCCAAAGACGCGGGTTTGCAGGGTATTGTTGGGGCGTCTCTTTTACTTCTTGACCCTTAACGAGAGCCATAATTCACCGCCTTATAAGAAGCTTAACCCCGCCCACCTATTAGGGCAGACGGGGTTAAACGCTAGAACCTAGTCCTGAACCTGAGCTGGGTTCGGGTGCTGCTGGCGTGAACCGTTACGAATAACCTCTTCGTATACGTTTGAACCGTGGTCCTCAAAGGCTGCGCCTGAGAACTCGCTTAGGTAGTCCTGTGACTCCACCCATGCAGCTGAACCAACGTGAGCGCGTTCGCTCATGGTTTCTTCAGCAGTCTTGGTGTGGACAGGGGCGTTGCGGTTTGGACGACCAGCAGCTGGGGTGTAACCCTGCTGTGCACCAAGAATGAACTGGTCTGGAACGTCTGTATCGGTTGCGATACCTTCTTCAAAACGAAGTGGTCCGCGCTGGCCAGGAGCTGCTGCAGCCATCTTACGGTCGTAAGTTAGTGGGGCACGCTCTGGGAACTGTGGGTCTGGTGCAAGTGACATTAATATCTCCTAATAAAAAGGTTGAGGCCTCTATACAAGTTTTATACTAAAACAGTATTTTTGCAGGATAAACACAAATTATCTGTAAAAAGGCGAAGAACTTACTTCTACGTTCGGCATAGTCAAATCCATAGTTAAACTACAAGCAATGGCTAGACTGTCGGCAAAGTCATCATGGGCATGGGCTTCTTCAGGGGCATGGGCAAGGAAGTTAGGGCCTTGGAACTTAACCTCAAGGTCAGTCATTTGCTGGTAAAAACGCTTCCATCTACGAAGTCCGCGAGTCTTAGCGTGCGCTGGCCAACCAATAAGACGGCGTTCAATCAATGTCTTTAAGTGCTTCCAACGCTTAGACTGTTCTTGCTGGCTACTTCCGACAGAGATAACTTCTGCTCTAGGAAGCAAAAGACGAAGACGCTGGGCTACAGCATCTCCTACACCATTGGCGTCTACACCTACATACAAAATGTCGTAATTCTCAAGGAAGTTAACGATTTGGAAATACTGGTCTTCCCAGTCATCTCCCTGAATCTCTAGCCAGTTAAGCACGCGATGGTCAAAATACCCAAATTCATCAGGTCTATCCCAGTCTACCCAAACCACGGTGACTACTGTGGAGTCCATTTTACGGGCAGGGTCAATACCTACAACTACAGGGGTACGGTGCCAAGCTTCTACGGTCTTCTGAGAAGTATCACCAAGCTCATCCATAACGCCTGAAGTAACGAACATACCGCGTTCTAGAAGCCACTTACAGTTGTAAGCCATCTGGAACTCATCAGAGTCCTCGCCAATACGAAGCATCTCTTTACGGACAAACTTTCCATAGTCCTCGCTAGCTCTGGCTACGTCACGCCAGTCCCATTGGAAGTGATTTTGCTTACCACCACGGCCAGTAGCGCGGCGTTTGTTAAGTTGAATAGCGCGATAGAAATTGTTTTTGTGAGTGGTAGGGGTACCAGTTTTTACCATAGTACCGTTAGTAGACGCTAGCATAGGACCAATTGACTTAGCCACAATAAAGTCATCTGCCTCTTGGCACTCATCAATAACGATAAGGTGGAAGGTCTTAGACTCAATCTTTGCTCTAGGGTTAGCTGTCATCATCATAACTGAGGAGTTAGACTTAAGAAGTTTAACTTGCTTAGTCACACCAGCGACTTTCTTAGCCTCATCATCAATCTCTGGGTCTTCAAGGACTGCCAACGCGTGCTCACTGGTAAGTCGTGAAATAACACGGGAGAACAGGGTTTCAGCCTGGCCTTCAACAGGGGCAAACAAACCTACCCACAGGCCGTCTTTAAAGCGACCTAGTAGGTCAGGGTACATCTTGGCAAGTCGTGGCAAGATAACCATCAACGCCGCTACGGTATCCGCCACGGTCTCAGACTTACCTGACTGACGAGAAGCCAGAGCGGTAATTTCTTCACCTTCGTTAATTACAACAGACTCGATAATACGTCTGGCTAAAGGCTCTTGATAAACGCGTAGTGGGTGACCGACTAAGGCAGTCATAAATATCATAATCTTATCAATTAGTTGGTCAACAAACTCACGCGACAGTTCATCCAGGCCGTCATCATACAGCTCTTCGTAGACCTCTAGTTGTTCTTCGAGTTCTTCATCTACTTCTTCAAAATCGTCATATTCACTCATATTATGCCTTAATAGTAAAGTAACCCTGAGCCGATAAGACTCAGGGTTACTAAGTGCCACACGGGAGAGAAGGAAGGTTGGCTTATTAATGATAACATAAAAAAATAATTAACTAGGTTAGTTTTCGTTTGTTCTTTTATCTAATTCATCAATTACAGCATGAAGTGCCTCAGCACCTAAAAGCACTTCTCTAAGCGCCTCTGGAGTACGAATGCGCTGGTAAATGTTAAGCAACCTACCTAATTCATAAATAGATTGGTCTGCCCACACACTCAGGTCAGGGGTAGATATGCGCTTAACTCTGCGGGATATCTTTTCAGAAAAAGGCTTGTCCCAACGCTTCTTTTTAAAAAGCTTTACCATTCTCTAATCTCCTTAGCTTCGGTTTTCCTAACTTTAAAGACTTTATTAAGGGCTTCGTCTTCATCGATTGGGTTACCCCAAAGGCCGATGGCATATCCCCTAGGGGCAAAAGGAACCCAGAATACTAGGCAAACCTTGCTAGCTCTAAATGGGTGTTCAGTTTCCTGGCTCCAGCCCCATTCAAACATTGGGAATACTGGGTGTTTTAGTTTAATAGTGTCAATGTATAGTGGACCAACTGATTTCATATTATTTATCCTTTATAGATGTTATCTAAATAACCCTTCATATCGTTTATCTGTGTTCTTTGGGCCTTGGATAATGCAGCCATGTCAGCGGGACCCATGTCTGGCCAAGAGTCTAGGCCAGAAGAAGTCAAGTACTTTCCCTTAGACGCTGCTGCTTTAAAACCTTCCCAAATCTGAACTGGAACTCCATTATATTGCCACCAAGTTCCGTCTCTAAATACTACTATCATTTTAAATGTAGTGTAGTCAAAACCAGCTTTTACTGTTCTGGGTCTTTTAGGATTTGTGGAAATAGTAGGAAGCATATTGGGCATGGATGCCGCAGGCTCATCGATTTCAAAGTTTTCATCTTCTGGAGCAGACGCCCCGTCTTGAGAGCCTTGCAGTAAAACGTCTAACCAATAGCTAGTATTTTCGCGGTCACCCATTAGTTATCACACTCGTGGTCTTCTATATCAAATTCAAGAACAAGGTCAAGGCAATGCTTGCATCTAAATATGCGCTCTTCATAGTCCGGCTCTTCATCATCCATCGCCTGTTCAGGTTGAGCTGTAATGTCTGGCTCTAGTGGGTCTTCCGGAGGATAGTACACATGACTAGGTACTGGGTGGGCTTGATAAGCCTGTGTTTTAATTATCTTCATTTGACCGTAATAAGTTTCTTCTTATAGTGTATTAATTAATAATAACAGATTTAGTTAAAGTTCTCCGTGATATGCTGGTCAAACTTTCCTTCTAGAGTAGCAATGTCTACTTTAAGGTCTGTGATGTCTTTTTTAATAGATAAAACGTCATCTTTAAGAGATGAGCCGTGATTTGGCTTAAGTTCTGACAAATAGTCTCTTACAAGAGTATTTACTATTTCGCTAGTGTGGCCTTTAATTAATCGGGCAACTATAAAGCCAATTAGGCTAAGAGCCGCACAGAGGCCAGAGATTGACGCAATAATTTGACTGGTATCCATAAAATCCTATTATCTAGTGCCCCACCAGTTGGTGTTAGGGTCCATGTATGAAAAAGTGGTTGGCTTTTCCGTTTGTCCCAAATATATTCTACGAATACCGAATCGCGTATCTTTTACTTGTGCAGGTTTAAATAGAGCTTCTTTTTGAAACTCTTTTTTAACTTTGTGTTTTTTTAGCTGTCCCATCGACCTTGCTCTTTCATATGAGTAGGTATTCCGGAAACTACAGGGGCATACACTCGCATAAGGGCATCAAAAAACTCTTTAGAGCGGCCTACAGGCCTCTCTAAGCGTTCATATACATCAGTAGATGTAATAGCGCCTGTACGGGCCGCTAGAGGCCCTTTACGGCGTATATCTACTTTAAGCTCGTTTTCCACGTGTTTTACGAGTAGTTGCCGGTTTAACAGTGGTTGTAGTTAAATCTTTAGGGGTAACTTTACCAAAGTTTGGTTCTCTGTTTTTTGCATCTAATGTAGGATTAGACCTATAGTCCACTTGTGCAACAGCTTTGCCACGTGTTTTTTTAACAGGAGTGGTTGTGGTTTTTACTGCAGTTGTTCCAGGTGCAGCGGTTGTTGTAGACCTTCTACCGCCCGGTTTAGCCTGTTGCTGGCTTGTACCTTGAAAACCAGGGCCATAACCCACTGAATCAAGTCGTCTTCTTTGTATCTCTCTGCCAAGGTCTCTATTTTTAGCAATATCTTCTATATCATTTCTAGCTTCAAGTCCCTTAGCCTCACGGTAAACTTTTTTATCTTCTGCGTCATTGTGAAGACCATAGTGGCGCTCTTGCCAATCACCGTAGTTCTTGTAATCTTCTGCAGTCCAGCCGTTACCGGTTCTTCCTCCGCCGCCAGTTGAGCTACCTCCAGTTGAGCTACCGCCATCTGAATCAGTAGTTGATCTAGTTCTTCCCATGAGAATGTTTGTAAGGTTCCTCATTTTTGCAAAGCCGCCGTATTTTTCGGAACTTGCCATGCTATCAGCAGCAGATTTTTCAATATTATCAGCCATTATTAAATCCTATCTTTTTAGTAATTTTAGCAGTTTAAATAATAAAACCCCGGCCAAACGACCGGGGTTTTATTATTTAGTGATTAAGCCCAGAGGCTGTAAGTAGCAGTAGCAGTTGTAGTGCGGGCGTTACCTGCAGGGGTGGTAGAGTGTACAGTTCCTACCTTACCAATAACAGTTCCAGTTCCACCAGAAGCGGTTGTCTGAACTGCGGTTGAACCTGACACAAACACAAAGTTTGATGTGTCAATCACATATAGCACAGTGTAATCACCGTCAGTCACGCCAGTGATGCTAGCAGCGGTGAAGGTGTCACCTGCAACAAGGCCGTGAGTAGCGCTAGTAGCAATTTGAGTCAAAGCGCTTCCAGCAGTTCTCCATACACCATCAGCGGTCTTGCTAGCCTTTGAAGTAGTGCTTCCTGCGGTAAGGGTAATACCACGGTCAGCAAATGCATCTACAGCAGAAGTAGCAGTCTTACCAATTACGTTAGGAACTAGGTAACCGAAAGTACCGCTTGAGTAACCGCCATCTACGTTAGTAATAGCAGCTGAGTACTCAACCTTACCGACCTGACCAGTGATGGTTAGACCTGCAGTTGATGCAGTCTGGCTGGTTAGAGTGAAGCTAGTTGCAGTTGCAGCAGCTACGGTCTGAGAAGCAACGTTGAATACGCTGTTAGTTAGACCTGTAACGGTTACGACGTCACCGACCTGTAGGTTGTTCTGTGCGGTGTAGATGTACTTGGTGTTTGTAGTAGCGTCAACAGCAGCGGCAGTAACGTTGTAGTTAGCAACGCCCCAACCGACAACCTGTACAAGTGCGTTCTGACCAGTAACAGAAGTTCCTAGAAGTGCGTTAGTACCAGCAACCACAAAACCATCTAGGTTAGCGGCAACAACAGTAGCGCCAGTTACGTTTAGGCCAGCAACAGTGAAACCAGTGATGCTTACTGTAGTTGTTCCTAGAGTTACAAAGTCAGACAAGTTGTTTGGAGCAGTTACATAAATGTAAGCAGAACCAGACTTTGAACCAACAGCAGCAGCTGTTGCCTTGTACTTACCAGTATTGTATGCTGGGAAGCCGTAGTACGCTGAATCAACTAGGTTTCCGTCATATACAGGAGTTGCGTATGAGTTTCCGTTGATGGTCTTAGTGATTGAATCAACTGCTAGACGAGCGCTCTGTACTGGAGTGGTGTAACCCCATGAAGAGTCTCCTACAACCTCTAGTGATGCAGTCTTATTAGAAGCGGCAACTGAGTTAATGTTTGAAAGGGCCTGAGCAATAGTGAAGGTAGTTGTTGAAGGTACTGATAGGATTACAGCCTGGTTAACATCGAAGTGGTAAACAGCGATAGTACAAGCAGTGGTTGTGTTAGCAGGAGATGCTACAGCAGCAGCAGCGTTAGCAACTACTAGTGTGCTTCCAGTTGTACCAGCCAAAGCTGTGAAAGTACCGTTGTAAACAGCAGCAGTGGTTAGACCACCAGAAATGATAACGGTTTCACCAACGCTGATGTTGTGAGCAGCAGAAGTGGTTAGGGTAACAGTCTTCTGAGTAGTGTCAGCTGTAACGGTAGTTGCAGCAAGAGTTACTGATGAAGATGAACCTGTGGTCGCTAGAACGGTAGTACCAGCTGTTGGAGCAGCTACAGTTCCACCGATAGCATAAATACCAGTGTTTACTGTTGCACCTACGGTTAGACCGTGAGCGGCTGAAGTTGTGAAGGTAGTAACCTTACCATCGCTGCTTGCACCTGAGATAGTTACAGACTGAACACCTGCACCACCAATAGCGTTTGCAGCAGTAGTTGCGCGGTCGTCGTTTGACTGAATAGCGATGTTCTTCCATACGAAGTCAGTCTGGATGTTTAAGTTAGACGCAGCAGCAAAGTTTAGAACAACACCATCTACAAGAGTAGCAGGGTTGCTTAGGGTCAATGAAGTGCTGTTAATTGCAGTTACAGTAGTAGCAGCAGTGATACCGTTAGCGTTTGGTACACCAGGACCAGTAACTACCTGACCAACTACGATAGCTGAGTTAGACGCTGAAAGAGTTACGCTAGTGCTGTTAGTTACTGCACCAGAGATTTTTTGTGTGGTAACAGGGTATAGCGTACCGCTATCCTGCACGTCACCTAGGTTATTTGACATTAATTTGTACTTTCTCTAGAGATAGATTTAAAGACGTTTGATCGGAACGCCATATTATTAAGTATGGCGGGAGTTGTTTCGGATTTCTTATCTAAACCGAATTATTTTTTGTGCTTTGCTGCTTCTGCCTCAGACATTGAGTCCCAGACATCTTTTGCAATATCCCAGCCTTTTTTAGAAGGCTTGCCACGTTTAGCCCTATTAATAGCATCACCGCTTACTTCTAGAGTCTTGCCGGTCTTTTTGTATTCTTTATCAATATCTTTGATAGAACGCTTTGATTTAACAGCGTTAGCGGTGTCTTCTTCACGCTGGTTTTCTTCATTGTAGTAATCAATAAAAGCATCATAAGGGCTCATTCCGCCTTGGCCTTTATATTTACGGGGCATCTGCTCGTCTTTTGGGTGCATTACTTGTCGTTTTCTTTCTTACCAACGCGACGCTTGTTTTCTTTAGCGGTGTTCTTACCGTGCTTTAGAGCGCGTAGGTTTCCAGAGTTGTCGTTAGAGTGATTGTTGTCCTTGTGGTCAACATCCACGCCTTTAGGCAACTTGCCGTGTGTTTTTTCATATTTATATTTAGCGGCCGAAATAGATGTGCGTGAGCCATCCTTATTCACAACAGACATCATAGGGCGTCCGCCATTAGACTTTGAACCCTTAAATGGGCCATAAACCTTTTTACCGTCAGCTGTTTTACCAGCCAGGGTCTTGGTCTTCTTACCAGTTGCCTTTTTCTTTTCAGCCATTGTTCTTTTCCTGTTCTGCTTTGAACATCGCATTTCCCTTTTCCTCAGAGGCTTCAGGAGTCTCGTAGCGAGGGTCATTAGCCATTGCGTCATTATATTCATGTTCTGTGCTTGTAGGCTGCTCAGGGCTTCTCATAGAGGAGTTTAGAGCGTTTACAGCGGCTTCTTTCTGAGAAGAAGACATATTAGGGTTGCTGTAGATATCGGCAAGGCCCCTAGTTAATTTAATGGCGTTACTAAGGTGTCCCATAGTTTCACTATGTACTTTATCAAATTGACCATCAGTTGGTTTCATTGTGAGCTCCCGTAAGGTATTTGTGCAACGTTTGTTGCTTGTCCAGAAACATTATAGCGTTGGTAGGCACCTTTTGGACCAGTAAAGATACCATCATTAATTCTACGTGCATCCATGACATTTAGTCCTAAAACGGCATTATTTTGGGTGAATACACCTAGCACTTGATGCAGTTCGGGCGCACGGCCGTGTGCAAACTCCTCGTATAGCCCGCGTGGTTTCACTTTACTCCCAAGGCTTAGAGCCGTTAGGGTGCATCCGCTTGCTTTCCAGGTCTTCACACTTCTTACAGCCATTTACATAATCCAGGTAAGTGTGGTGAGGGTTACTCTTATCCCAGTCCCTAGCCGCGTTAGGGTCAGCTGGATGCCACTCATGGCCCGGCATATCGGTACGGGCCATGTGCTTTAGGTCAGAATCACTTAGGTGAGCTGTTACACCATTTCCAAAACTGTAGGTGTTCTTACCGGCTGCGTTGCGTGAGGTATCAGCACCGCTTTTTTTCAATTGCGTTTTCTTAGGTCTCATTACTTATTCTTCGCCTTACTTAGGAATCCTGACTTAGGACCAGGGTTATAAGCCTTGTCTGCCATTTTTTCAAACTTAGGGTTAAACATCGCATCGGTTCTAATGTTTGATTTTGCTTGAGCAGTTTTAAATAAGTTTAGACCTTCTCTAAAATGCCCGGTTCTACCCATAGTAGTCTCAGCGTTGTTAAACTCATTTTCTGTTGCCCTAGTTTTTTTAGACCACATTTTATTGTATTTTTGGTTAACAGGGCCGTCAGGATTGCCTAGGATAGCCTCTTTATCAGCTTTAAAACCCCGCTGAGTCATAATAGTTTGTGATTTAGCTATCTTACGTCTTTGCTTATTAGAAATGTTTGCCATTACTTTAGTATAAATGATAAGTGGGTGATTATAGCATTAATTGCTGAGAATATCCAGAGGGTAATTTTTGCATAGGGCGGCGCAGCTAGCACTGCTAAATAGGTATTCCTATTAAAACAAAGAGATAATCAAATATTTAATACAGTTTGCATAGCACGTGGTGATTTGAATTATAACGATTTAGTAACGATTTGGTAACGAAGCCGTAACGGCTGCGCCGCCTCCCCCCGCCCTTTGGGCACGAAGTTAGGCTACTGCCTAACTTTTTTGGGTCGTCAATCGTATCTGCGTCCTGCCGGCCTGTTTACCTGGCGTTCACCTAACCTACCCCCCCTGTTCACCTGCTGTTAACCTAACGATCTTGGAATTGTTCACCTGACGTTCACCTAACTAGCATTGTTTGTTTACCTAAGAGCCTTAGTCTGTATTTGTGAGCAACAAGGCTCACACAAAACAAAGGGGCAACAAAATGGAAAATGTAAAGCGTTATACCTTCGGGGGTTTCACCTTCGGCGACAAGGGAATGTTCAACCTGCTAGTTCACACTCTCGGGGCTAACGGCTCTGGTACAGTTGTGGAAATCGCATTGGAACTAACACCAGCAGAACGCCAAGAACTAATCACAGTACTAATCACCTTGGCTAAAGTAGAACCAGCAGAATAAACAAACAGGCGACGGGGGGGAGCAATCCCCCCCTGAACCCCTAAACAAAGGACAAACAAATGCCAACACACTGGCTTGTAGTACTAGGCTTAGTAGTATCATTTTTACTAGGCAGGCTTTACCAATACACACAAGATCACCTAATAGATAAGGACACAAAATGATAAAAGAACAAATCTGGGCAACCCTATCCGACCAGCCAATTACAAAAACCGCTAATCAGTTAGTGAACGAGATAGAGTATGCTCTAGACTACTATCACCAACAGGACTGGGATGACAGCCCAGGATGGCGTGAGTCCTTCTGGACTGGGCTAGACTTGTTGGAGCGTAGTCTAGGCTTGCCAGAAGGCTCACTGGGTGGCGACCACGATGAAAAGTGTGATTGCGGACACAAAGTTATGTAAGTAATCAGCCAGCCAGCCCCCAGCGATGGGGGCTGGTCTTGGCGTTCTCGGGGAGCAGAGGAGACCCTCGCCAACTCAACAATAATACCTGGCTATGATATACATAGCCTAGGTATTATAAGGCTATTAGGCAGCTTTGCTGTCAATAGCCTTTGTTGAGTTGGGCCCCTAGGTGAACATTAGATGAATAAAAATGATCTAAGTTGTTTGCCAAGTGTTCATCTTAGAGAGAGGGTGATCTATTTCTAGGTTGCTAGACTGAGAGGACACACCACGCAAGGGGCGTGGGTGTAGAGAGAACCAAATGCTAAACGCACAAATCGCCCGTGAAGCCATTGCCGTCAAGAACGCTCAAATCGCATACTTGCGTGAGCGTATCGCCCAAGGCTCTTGCTGCCACGGCAAGTTCACTGCTGGCTACGACATGGAAAACGCTTGCTGGACTTGCGAAGATGTCGGCTACCACACTCTAGAGGAGCAGGGCTATTCAGCTGCCGTTTACTACATCCAAGACGAACGCCGCAAACTTTGGGCTAAGCGTTTTGCGTATCTAGTGGAACGCTACGAGGGCAACCACAACGCTTTGCTCCAAGCCATTGAGCAGTATCTAGAACTCTACAAGTCAGGACACTAGGAGGGATTAGGCAAGCCAGCCGGAGACCCCGGCTGGCTAAGCCTTGCCAACTCAACAAAAAAGCCTGTAGCATAGCTAACAGGCTTTTTTGACAATTTATAGGCAACTTCGTTGCCATAAATTGTTGAGTTGGCGGGGGGTTAGGTGAACATTAGGTGAACAATTAATTTACCTGACGTTCATCTGAATTGGTATAGATCCAAATAAGTATCCTGTAATGTAGTAATTGAGAGAGGGCAAGAGAACCTCTCCAGATTAGAGAGAGAACCAAAATGGAAATTAGAATTACCGAACAACACATTACCTCTGGACCAGAAAATGAACTATGGTATGGCTATGTAATGGCAATTTGGGAAAATAACCACATTGAGTTTGTAGAACCCGTAAAAATTGACTTGGAGACAAACTGCGACAAGAACCACGAGCCTAACTGCGAGGGATACAACTACTCTATCCACACACCTTGGGGAAAACTAACCTATTGTACTGAGGGAACTTACTCACAATTTCCAATTTCCCTAACCACTAGAACTAACTAATCAAACAGGCGACGGGGGAGGGCAACCTCCCCCAAACCTCCAAACAAGAAGGACAAACAAATGGAAAAAAGTTATCTAGAAAGAATTGATGAACTAGGTTCATTAGAACTACTCAACCTAATCGGCTCAATTCTAAACGCTTACAAGGCACGAGGTTTAAAGTTTGATACTTATGCCTTGGAAAAGCCTTGGAAATTCCCAGAAATTTGGATACCAGCCTTGGACAGAAACCTAAGCGATTACTTTACAGGCGACAAGGCAGACGGATTTGATTGGTGGTGTAATACTCACCAAGGGCTGTGGAGCAGGGCACAGGTTAGAGTTATCTGTGATGAGGATTGCCTACTTGCTGATTACAGCAAGCCAGGGGTAGAACCAACAGATACCAAAGAACAGGTAATCGCAGGGCTAGAAGCTTAGCAAACAGGAGGGCTGGGAAACCAGCCCTCCTCCCTTCGGGGAAAGTTAACATTAGATGAACTTTTGGTGAACAGCCGCCAACTCAACAATTTAAAATAGCTAGGCAACGTTGTTTGTTGCCAGCTATTTTGTTGAGTTGAACGGGGGGTGAACCCTAGGTTAACAGCAGGTTAATTCTTAATTCATCTGCCGTTCATCAAACTAATACCTATTGTTTAGGTGTAATCCTGTAAGTTAGTAAGTGAGGCAAACCAAGAGAGTTTGCCCAAAATAGAAAGAGAACCAAGTGAGAGTAGAAACTAACATCCTGCTAAATGATAGCAGACACACTGGAAACGCTGACATTAGCCTAACCATTCGCAACCTCTATCACCTAGAGGACGGGCTAGTTCAGCCGTCAGCAGTTCAGGTTGAGATTACCCGTGAAGCGGCTAGAACTCTAATTGCTAACCTCCAGCAAGTTCTTATGATGTCAAGTGAAACTGATTACCTCATCCACAGCCACGGGGCAATTAGAGTTGAGGGCGTATCTTACGACAGCATTGAGGACTACCAGAACGGCGTGCCAGCAGAGGACTAAAGTTCAGCCAGAGTTCACCTGCTGTTCAGAGATGAACAGTGGGTGAACTTTGCGCCAACTCAACAAATTAGCTAATTAGCCGCCGGTGTAACCTTAGATCGGCTAATTAGCTAATTTGTTGAGTTGGCAGGCTTATTCACCTAGTGTTCACCTAACATCAACCTAGCGTTTAGCTAACACGCTTGGCGTGGTGTATTGTAGTAAGTGAAGCAAGGCACAGAGGACTTGCTCACAAGAGAGAGTAGTAATTATGTTAGTAGAAACAAAAAGAGAACAAGTATTCCAAATTAGCCCAAGCGTGAGAGTTGTTGCTGATTATGAAGAGGACTATGACACTATCGATCAGGTTGCTCGCAATATTGGCTTAGGCGTTCAGACACTCCACGCTCCAAACAACTTCACCCGTTATTCCACTGATGATGACGCCAAGACTGAAATTGAGGAAATTGTTTCGGACGGCACTCTAATTGAGGACGCCGTTAGCGATTACTTCACAGGCGAGGGTATTCCGTTCCTTATCTATGGACTAAAGGGATTTAGTCAAGGCGAATGGCACACAATGGTTATCTATGACTTGAGAAAGGAATGGAATGCTAAGGGATTAGAGTCTGTCGCTGAGGATTTTGACGCTAGGTTCGCTGGTGAGGTTTATCGGGTTAGCGTAGAATACGCTAAGGTATTTACTGCCAATGACGGCGAAACTAGAACTGAGTGGATTACTGATGAAGATTTCGGTTATTCTGAGGTTGTAGAAAAGTTATTCACGCTAAACGCTGATTGGATAAAAGACGCATACGGCTTCGAGGTATTGCTCGAGGTCGAGGGATAAGTTTCTCTCTCAAGAAAAGGACTCCCCTGCCGAAACTGGCAGGGGAGTTTTCTTATGCCAACTCAACAAAGCCACAAAGCCATACTTACCTAGATCGGTGTATGGCTTTGTGGCTTTGTTGAGTTGGAGCGATCTGTTCACTTGCTGTTCATTTGACATTCACCTCGTCGCTACCTAGTAAGTCCCCCTAGGGGTGTAGAGTTAGAGAGTAGTCAAAGGGGCTACAAATTGAGAGAAAGAGAACTACAAAATGGCACTTTATACACCAGAGCAGTTTAAGGCAGAAATCTTAGCTGATAAAGAATACCTATTGGAGCAGACTTATCCACAAGACTTGGCAGGTGAATACGCCGATAGTGGCGTGCCAGTGTGGCACAGTGAAATCCTAGACGAGTGGCGCTCATTACCTACTGAGTATCTAAATAGGTTTAATGAAATGACCGACACTCTGCCAGACAGCATTTATACCCTAATGCACCTTGACCTCTGGATTTATTACCAAGAACACTATTACACCGAAATTGAGGCGTTAGTTAAGGAGCGTGATGAGCAGGAGCGTATCAAAGAAACTCAACGCTCTCACACCCTCACAGCCGAGGAGTTCTTCGGCGAGGACTAAATAGACTTGGTGAGGTTTCCATTCATCCCCTCGCCAACACCGCCCCCCTGCTAAATCTAGGAGCAGGGGGGCTTTTTCTTGCCAACTCAACAAACAACAGCCAGCCAAAGCTATATAAAAGCTGGCTGGCTGTTGTTTGTTGAGTTGGGGCGATCTGTTCATCTGTTGTTCATCTGGCTTTTACCTGACGGCTACCTGTGGGCGTGCCCTATACCCTAGTATTAGAGAGTAGTCAAAAGGCTACATAAATGAGAAACGAAAGAGAGAACCAAATGGCATTTTACAAAATCAAAGCCCTCTATGAATACGAGGGTGTAGTAGAAGGCAACACACAAGAAGAGGCAGAGAAGGCGTTTTTGTCTGACCTGAACTCTTACTACTCTGGCACCGAGTCTATCGACTTCGAAGAGGTCTGTGGAGGTTGCGAACGAGAACTAGACCTAGACGGCTCTTGCTTTGAGTGTCGTGAAGAAAAATGTGATGAGTGTGGCGAACCTCACGACGAGCCAGACAACACCAATAACACCATTATCGAGGATGAGGAGAACTAATGAGCGTTTGTGTATTTGACGGAACACACACCGAGCAAGCAGTATGCCCAACCTGTAACGACTACAAAGGCTTAGAACCTATTGAGCCGATTAGGATACAGGGTTTCACCAGCCTAGACCAAGCGTTACGAGATGCTATGGGTCTAATGGAAGAAGCCAGAGAAGCCTTTGGCGAAAATGAGGAGGAAAACTAATGGAAATCAAGTTTATTGACGAAAGCCTAGTTCCAAAAAAAGGCAGAGCAGGAAGCACTATTAGAAACATTGAGCCGTTTCTAACAGAACTTACAAAACACCCGAACCAATGGGCTATTTACAATAACCCTGTAAAGCGAACCGAAATAACTTATTTACGCAGAAAGTTTCCTAAGTATACTTTTGTTCATACAGAAAAAACAGAAACTTTGTATGTGCTTTACATACTAAACAACGAAACAAACTTAGAGTAGGTTCTCTCATTTCCCTACTCTAACCACAGCCCCAGAGCGACCCCCCTTTCGCTCTGGGGCTTTTTTATGCCAACTCAACAAATAGCCAACAGCCATACTAATCCTGATCGGATGTATGGCTGTTGGCTATTTGTTGAGTTGGCTGCTTTGTTCACCTAACGTTCATTTGCCATTTACTCACCGGCTACCTTGTCTGGTCGCCTGTGGTATAGAGTGAGTATGTAGCCAAAAGGGCTACCTAAAAGAAAGAGAGAACCAATGGAAAATCTATTCGGCGAGAGTGTAATCAACACCGAAGCAATAGAGAAACTAACCGACGAGCAGGTAGATACTGTGCTTGCTATTCTAGAAAAGGCAGGATACTAATGAGCGAGGTAATCACTGTAAGCGTAGAGGTTTCGCTTGATGATTTGTGGGAAGGTATCTGGGGCTGTGATGGCGCAGGTATTACCTACTGGGCGAGTAAAATCCGTAAGCCTGATGGTAGCAAGATTAGCCTTTGGCACTTGCCAGACTACGAGCCTAACCCACAGGACTTTAAGTTGTATGACGAGGAAGAAGACAAGTGGCACACCGTTACGCTAGCGCAACTAGCAAAGGGATACCAGTTGGCTCTAAACGCAGGGCAGAAGCACTGTGGCACTTACTCCCTAGACATTGAGGACGCTGACGCTTGCTTTGGCGATATGGTTATCCAGTATGCGATTTTCGGTGAACTGACTTACGGATAAACCGGCAAAGACCAGCCCCCTAGCAACCTGACTTGCTAGGGGGTTTTTGCCAACTCAACAAAAGCCATTTAGCCATAACACCCACTAGATAAGAGGGTTGGCTAAATGGCTTTTGTTGAGTTGGCTTGATCCGTTTACCTAATATTAACCTGACATTCATCAGCTCGCTACCTAATAAGTCATTAGGTGGCATTAGTATAAGAGAGTAGCCAAAGGGGCTACACCAAACAGAAAGAGAGAACCAGCAAATGGCACTTTGGACAGAAACAGAAATCAACCAAGAAATCTGGGATAACCGAGAGTGGATTTTAGGGCGACCTTATCCCGAGGACATCGCTCACGAATACGCCGACGGAGCAGTTCCAGTTTATACGGCTAACATTCAATTAGACTGGGCTAGCCTAGACTTTGAGTATCAAAACAGGTGGAAAGAGTTTGGCTATGACAGTGCCGAAACAATAGAGGATTTACAAAAGGTTGATTTATACGCCTTTTACTATGACCTATACTCAGGGGCTATTAGTGAGTTAGTGAACGAAAAACAGTTCATAGACGGCGAGTGGGTAGAGGTAGAGCCAGAGGCTCACCAGCCTAGTTAGACTTATCGGGTGTGTTGGTGTCTAGCCCGATAATACCAGCCCCCCAGCGAACTCCCAAGGTTCTCGCTGGGGGGTTTTTTCGTGCCAACTCAACAAAGCCCAAAGCCCGAAGCCCCTAATAAAGATCGGGCTTTGGGCTTTGTTGAGTTGGGAGATCCGTTTACCTGTTGTTCACAAAAGCTTTACTTAGAGTTTGCCTCTAGGATTTGGGTTTTGCCACCCCCAACTGCCATAATAGTAATACATAGCAATACACAACCTACAGAAAGAGAGATTACTATGTATGAGAACCAAGAGAACCAAGAACCAAAGCCAGAACTAACTGTTGAGGAAAAACTCGCAGAGGCAGGTCTGACCGAACTAGCAACAACACCAGTAAAGCCACTAGCAGATGTCTTAGACCTAGAAGTAAAGTTCTATGGCTACATAGATAACGGCTGGGTAACTGGGGGCGACAAGGTAACTATTCGCCACGAACTCACTCACCTACACAAAAACCTAAAAAGCTTAGAAACCGAAAAGCAAGAGTGGTATGTGAAGTGGCAGGAACTAATCAGGAAAGTCACCAAACTTGAGACATTTCTTGACGACAACTGGAACGACATTGACGAGGAAGTTCGTGACGAACTATGCGAAATCTTTGACATTGAGGCAGAAGTCACTAAGACAGTAAACATTACCATTACTGGCTCACTAGAGGTAACAGCCCCTAGAGGTTATGACTGGGACGACATTGAGAGCGACCTAAACATTACAGCCGAAGCTACCGTTACCAACAGCGACCTTGACGAGGCTGGTTACGGATTTGACATTTCCGACACAGAGGTAGAGGTAGACTAACCAACAGACTTGAGGGGCTGGTTCTCCCAGCCCAGCCCCTCAACCCAAGCCAGACTGGTTCTCTGGCATAAAAGCCCCCTAGCGTTTCATTCATCACGCTAGGGGGCTTTCCCAACTCAACAATTTAGCCATTTAGCCATCTTCTCCGGATCGTCGGATGGCTAAATGGCTAAATTGTTGAGTTGGCAGGGCTGTTCACCTGTTGTTCATCTAATGTTTACCTGGAATACACGCAGGAGAGTTGCTATTTAGAGAGAGATAGGTATAAACTCGTATTACAATTCACAGAAAGGAATTGAGAGATGAAGGTAAAAGACCTAATCGCACAGATACTAAAAGACAATGCTCTAGATGATGAAATCATTGTGGAGTATTGGGACAAGACCTACTTTGTAGATACAGGCTTAGATAGAGCAGATGTAGAGAGAGTATGGTCAGAGTTCATTGGAGAGGCACAGCAAACACTATCAGGTCACATTGAGTTCACCCAGACTGGGTATGAACTTGCTGATGACCTAGAGTTCCTTATCAAACAGAAAGAGGAGAACGACTAATGGCACGCTGGACTAAATGTAACCATTGTGGATTTATAGTGGATAACTATTCTGACACAGCCGAACAAGACTGGAATAACCACACTTGTATTGAGGAGAACGACTAATGCCGAATTGGGCTAGCAGTAAAGTCACTATCGTTGGTGACTACGATACAGTAATGGCAATAAAGGATAGGCTTGCTAAGCCTTATACTACACCTTGGGCTGGAGAAACTAACTGGAAAGGCGAACCTACCCCAGCCGAGCAGGTTGAGGGAGTATTCTTGCTATGGAACATAGTAAAGCCTAGTAACCTTGATACCTACCTAGAGAGGGGTAAGAAAGCCTTTGACAGCATTGTAAAGGCTGACCCTGACTTGGTAGAGATAGACAAGGCTGATAAGACCAGCACGCCTTTTGACGCTAATCAGGCTCTCGTCAAGATACTAGAGGAACGCAAGACCAGCGACGACTGGTATAACTGGAACTGCCGTAACTGGGGAACTAAGTGGGAGATAACAGACGAAGCCTCTATTGTCTATGAAATGCCTACTATTCTCGCAGGTGAGATGGGCGATACTGACCCAGATACTATGCCAGTTTCTCTAGAGATTACCTATCACCTAGAAAGTGCGTGGTCACCACCAGTAGAGGCATTAGACCACTTGGCTAGCCAATACCCCGACATCACTATAAACCTGTCCAGTATTGACGAAAGCGACTGCTTTGCTTATGAGGCTCAATGGCTAGACGGCGATAAGTTCTATGAGAACGAGCCTGAAATCACCCACGCTTTAGGTATGGATTTGCGTGGTTACTGTAACTTGGAGTGCTGTAATGAGTAAGCACAGATACAACCCAAGCCCACGCCACATAGCAATAAGGCTACTAAGTAAAGCCATTATTGCCCTATCCCGACTACAAGCACGACTAATTACAATGAGGAGTAAATAATGGAATACCCGAAGTATGACCCAAATGAGCCAGCCGAAACTCGTTATGAGAAAATACAAGCCTATTACGACTGGAACACCCAAGAACGCAAGCGTAAGCAACAACTAATAGAGGCTAGATACAAGAGCCTAGGGTATAAGTCCCTAGCCGACTTTTGTAGGCGTAATAACTTTGGCGTAACTGCTGGAACTGTAGGCAATTACCTCAAGGGAAACGGCACAATGCCTTTGTATTTCTTGCCTAAACTGTGTTATGCTCTACTAATGACCCCTAATGAATTACTCGCCTTGCTAGGTATCTATGACCCTAGTAAGATGAAACTAGATAACAATGGGTAGTTATACTGGTAAGAAGTGTTTTGTCTGTAAAACACAACTTACAGACCCAACTGTAGCCCCAACTGCTCTATGTATTACCTGTGCCACCGACTTTCTAAAGTGGTATAGACAAGGAAAACATAAGAATTAGCAGGTGATTTGTCCCACCTCGCTATAGGCTGGTCTTTTTCCCCTTTCTGTGACCAGCCCAAAGCCCCCAAGCCCCCTCTCTGGCTTGGGGGCTTTCGCATACCCGAAATTGTTGAGTTGGTAGCCTTTTAGCCTTAGCCGTGCCGTGCGTGCTCGCTACGCTCAATCGCATAGTTAAGGCTAAAAGGCTACCAACGCAACAAAACGCTTACCACACCAAAGTAAACAGCTGGTTAACAGAGAGAGAACGGCCGGTTAATCTTGGTTATAACGATTTCATAACAGAGAGAGATACCCTATTGACTATAGAGAGAGAGTATGCTATGAGCCGAATAGAGAGATTATAACGATTTCGTTATAATCCTTGCTAAATAGCCGAAACTGTGGTAATGGCTAGGCTACTGCCTAGCAATACAGAAAGAGAGGCAGGGGTAAGCCCAGATGTGGGCTACCTTGCGAACTTGGTTAGTTACTAGCCTGTTGGTTAGTTACTAGCCTGTTAGTCACTAGGGCTACACCTATCCCTTACTCTCTATTAGTTCTCTCTCTATGAGGTAGAAACAAAGAAATAAGCAAAGCCCCGTAATTTCTATCGGCTGCCGATACTTTATAGGCAAAGATGAACAATAGGTTAATAAATGCTTATTTAGGTTTATGGCTCTAGGAAATGTCGTGCCTATCGCATAAACTCGGAGAGAGAGGTCAGGCAAGAGGTCTGCCCCACAACTAACAGAAAGTATCAAATCTTATGAGTATTGCCCTTATGGTATCTACCCCAGTAACAGACGGAAAGGAACAGACCCTAATTGTTCCAACCGAGAGTGAGGTCTTAGTATTTCACCGAGTATCTAACGGACAGCGTGGCAGAGGTCAGGCTTGGCACAAGGTCACAGATGTAACTACCTTGCCCCAGACTGTCGCACAGAACCTACCTGTCGCAGTTGCTATCAACAGCACAGATGTATTTAATGCCAAATACGGAAATGTAACAGCCCTATCAAGTAGGCTTACCAACCTTACTGGTGACTATGTGTATAACCCAGAAAAAAATGCCAAAGCACATCAGGTTTGGATTACAGAACTAACCGACAGACTAATCGCTGGTGACCAGAGCCTATCTAACTATGTGTCTGATAATCGCAGAACCAACCCTGTAACCATTAACCCGATTACCCCAGTTGAGGTTGAGGCAGACGAGGAGTTGGCTGTCGCTTTCGTTCCTGTAATGACTGCCCCGACAACACCAGCCCCAGTACCAACTATGGCAAGACCACAGGCACAAATGGAAATGGCAAGCGTGCCAGATATTTCTTGGGCTAAGCGTTACCTAAATCGCAAAATTACCAAGACCAGAACGGACTTTGAGATGTTGGACATCATCAAGGCAAATAACCAGAACCTACTAATCAGAGGTCACGCTGGGTCAGGTAAGACTATGTGTGTTATCGCTTGGGCAAGTTCTAGGGGCTATCGCTACTACAACATCTCTAGCAACATTGGACTAGAGCCGAGCCACCTATTCGGTATGTGGATACCGACAGAACAGGCTGGCGTGTTTAAGTGGCAAGACGGACCTGTTACAGACCTAGTTCGTAATGGTGGCGTATTGCTATTAAACGAAATAGATTTTATGCCAGAGCGAGTTACAACAGTTCTGTTCGGTCTGCTAGACGATAGACGAGAAATCCAACTGCTAGAAAATGGTGGTGAGGTAATCAAGGCTCACCCAGACCTAGTTGTTATCGGTGACCACAACCCTAACTATCGTGGCTCTCGCCCAATGAACCAAGCGTGGAAAGATAGGTTTGCCCACAAGTGGGAGTTTGGTTACGATAAGGCTATTGAGAAAAAACTTATCGGAAACGCTACCTTGCTAGAGGTTGCTAATCAGTTGCGAGAACAGCACGAACGAGGCGAGATAGATACCCCTATCTCTACCAGAGGTCTTGAGGCTTTTGTTAAAAATGTAAAGAACATAGACCTTGAGTATGCGACAGAAACCTATTTAAACTCGTTCTCTGATGATGAACGAGAGGCTGTTAAATTGGTCTTTGATACTGCTAAGGCTGGTATTGCTAGTGGCTTTGGTATCGCTGTTGATGTTTCACTTGAGGCAGACGAGGTGGCTAACTAATGCCTAAGCCAAAGATTACAAGACAGTCCGTAGAAAGCATTAGCGTTGGCAAGGGTTTCTATGAGTGGCTCAATGAAAACGGCTACAAAGCCCAAGACTGGGCTAGAGATGACGATACTGTTAAGCGAGTTGCCAAAGAAACTGGTAGAACAGAAAACGAAATCTATAACGAACGCTTACATTTATCTATGGAAATCCAAGAGGAGTATGACCTCTACCTAGACGGCGAGAAAGACAGGGCTAGTGGTGGTATCACCTCTCGCAACAACACGCTAGATAGCGTGGTGTCTGTCTATCAACGAGCCGACAGGATTTTAACTGGTCTAAATGTTCTAGTGTCTGTTAGCGAAACAGAGGTAGCCCCTGCCTACAATGACGGCAAAGATATCGTGTTCTCTGGCAAGTTGATTAAGGAACTTGACGAAAACACAGTCCTATCTTTACAGGGTCTTAACTATCACGAACTCGGTCACCTGCTATTTACACCTCGCATTGGTACAGCGTTGGGTAAGTGGGTAGGCGAGAAAGTTACTAAAACCAAGTCTTATGTGTATGGTAAGGATAGTGACGGAAACGATTTAACCCACACCTATACCACAGAGGAATTGGCAGACCCTAGACGAAACTCGGTCTTTAATATCCTTGAGGACTGCCGAGCCGAGTATTTCTTAACACTCAAGTATCCAAGCGTAAGACCATTTATGGTAGCCCTGCTGGGTGATTACCTGCTAGAGAACAAGACCGAGAAATTAGGCGAACAGTTTATCCTGCTGGCTGGGCGTAAGTATTTCTCACAGGAACTACGCAAGATATCTGCCCAGATGTTTATTTCTAAATATGGGTTTGATAAGGCACAGGCTATTTACGAAATCATAAATGAATATCGTACGCTTGTATTCCCTCGCCAGTATGACCGAGCCAAAGACCTAATCACAGTTCTAATTGCTCTGTTGCCTCAAGACGAGAACGGCAAGCCAGACCTACCTGATAACCCTAATGGCTGTACCTACCGAGCCCCTATGCGAAACGGCAGACCAGTTGGCGAGAAAGAACAAGAGGGCTTGCTAGACCTAGACGGCGATAAGACAGACAACCTATTCGGTGGGCTGTCTGCTGGCAACGAGGCTGGAAAGGAAACAGGCGAGGTTAATCCTGATACTGCTGGTTTCATCAACGAACAGTCAGAGGTAGTTGAGCAATTAAACGAGGCTGTTAATCGTGCTAAGGCAGATAAGTCTTTACAGCGTAAGGTCATAGACACACTCAAGGCTATCCAAAAGGATAGGAGTAGCAAATCTACCCTAGAGAAAGGTAGGGCTAGAAACTTTACCCCAGAGATGTCGGAAGTGACTGCTAGTAGGCTGTTCGCACAGGAACTAGAACTGCTACGCATAGAAAGTGACCCAGCGTGGGATAGAGAAAAGCCTAGTGGCAAGTTAAATGTTCGTAGGGCTATGAACGCAGACATCAACCAGATAGATAGACTGTTTGATAGGTGGTCAGAGGGCAACGACGAGTACGACATTGAGGCTAGTATCTTGATAGATAAGTCTGGCTCTATGTGGTCACTTATCGGCTCGGCTTGCCGTTCGGCTTGGGTTATCAAGCGTGGCATAGAACGCATTAACGGCAAGGTGTCTGTATCTGCCTTTAGTTATGGGGCTAAGGAAATCTACGACAGAGATACCCCTGCTAATGCCTCTGTCGTTCGTGTAGTTGAGGCTGGTGGTGGTACTGACCCGATAGACAGCCTAAACGAAACCAAGCGAATAATGGATAATACAACTGCTAAAACTAAATTAGTATTTATTCTTACAGACGGCGAGTGGTCTAACTCTGCTGTGTGTGACCAGAAAATCGCTAACCTAGTACAGCAAGGCTGTTATGTAAGTGTGGTCTGGCTCGGTGACGAGGACTACGCTAAGCAAATCTTATCCAACCCTAAGAGCCTTGCTCAATACACACACAACGCTAGCGATTTTAGAACTATCCAAAATCCTAACGAATTGGTAAAGGTTGCTAGAGATGTTGTAAAACATCAAATCAAGAGTAGAAAAGTTAGGGGCTAGACACTATGCTAGTTACCTACGCAGTTCTGTTGCCAGTTGGACTATTCGGGCTAGAAACACTAGCCCTAATGGTCTGGCTACATTACACATCAGAGCCAAATAAATCAGGAAAGAAAGGCAAATCAAATGGGCGATAGGAGTTCTATCTACCTCGTTAGCGAAATTGACGACAGCATAATTAGGATATATGGTCATTGGTCAGGCACAGATAACGCTGTTGCCGTAGCCAACCTGCTAAACAAGACAGAACGAGTAGGTGATTTCACCTACCTAACGGCACAGGCGTTCTATGAGTTCGCAATAGTAGAGGGTAATTACAAAGGCTCTACTGGCTTTGGTATTGGCTCTGCTAGTTCTGTGGATTACACAGAGGACAACCCACCTATCGTTGTTAATGCCGATACAGGCGAGGTACAATATGAAAATACGCATTACACACAGGAAGATTTCGTTAAACAGTTTAGCGAATATTTAAATCAGGAAGTAGAGGAAACAAATGTTAAAAACTAATAAGCAAAAGGAAATCGCTTGGGTATGGTTCGTAGCCAGATACAAGAAACTCGGCTACAAATCACTCAACCAGTTCGCAATAGCAACAGGTTTCCAGAAATCTAGTCTGTCTAGGTACTTTCATTTACAGCGAGAGATACCGAGTGGAACTATGTCTGCCCTATGTTCTGTTCTAAAAGTTAGCCCTAATGCTTTGATGAGAGTTATCGGAGAGGACTGGCGAAACTAATGGAAATTAAAGAACTAACCAAGTTTATTAAAAAGGCTATGCGAGAGTTTAAAAAGGATATGAAAGTAGCCGATAAACATAACCTAGATTATGATTATGCTTATGCCGAAGGTGCTTACAATGCCTACGAAGTTATGCTAAAGAAATTAAAGGAGAGTAACTAATGCCTAAATACACAGTAGAGGTACGCCAAATCTGGGAGATAGATACTAAAGAGGGAGAGGACTGGGGCAACCTGCTAGACCTCTCTCAAAAGAGATGGTGGCAAGACGGAGTAGAGATAGACGCAGTTACTTTACTAAGTGCTAACACAGAGGTTATAGAAATTGAGGGAGAGGAATAAATGAGTGCTACCGATTACAAAGACCTAAGCCGACACATAGGACACGATATAGAAGTTGTATCCTATGCCGATACTAATGTTGCTGTTGAGTGCCAAGAGTGCTACGAGGTGCTACTAGACTTTGATAAAGGAGATAACTAATGTTTGACTATGACGGCTGGCTAGAAAGCCCTTACACAAGTGAGAGTGGCTGTGATGAGAGTTGCCCTGTATGCTGGAACGAGTGTGAGGCTTGCGAGGGAGAGGGTGCTGTTGATGAAGTATCCTGCCCAGAGTGTAATGGCGAGGGTGGTATCTTTGACCCACAGAGCAAGTATGAACACAAAGATTACTACGAGGGTAACTAAACCCCAGATGATAAATAAGGAAATCAAATGACTATACACGAAATACAATTACTAATAACCCTATTACCACTAGCGTATGTAGGTGGTGCTGTAATCCCTATCCTGCTATCAGATGTGAAAGACGGCAGAGTTCCTAATAAAATAGTTCTGCCCCTAATGGCTCTGACTTTATTGAGTTGGCTGACCCTAGCCATATGGCAGGGTGAGTGGGCTAGGTTTGGTATCTCTGTTCTATTCTTTATCGGAGTTACTGTATTAGGCTTATTCTTAAATGTGAAGTATGACCTATTAGGTATGGGCGATATTAAATTGCTATCAACTTTAATGATGATACTCGGCTGGTTCTCTTGGGGAGTAGCCCTATCGTTCTTGCCAATTCTGGCAGTGCTGTCTGTCTTTGTAGCAATTTTTACTATAAAGTTCTCTCGTGCGACAGTGATAAGGCTTTCTCCATTGACGCTATTAACCTTCGGTTTCGCATTGGCAATAGCGTTTCACTATTAAACAGCGATTTAAATATTAAAGCCCCTAGCAATAGGGGCTTTTTTATTTCCCAAAGCCCCTGGACCTTAGCTCAGGTACGCTGCGGGAGAGATAAATTGTGAGAGAGATAAAATAGCAAAAAGCCCATAGTCGTATTTAACTATTGGCTTTAATGCTATTTAGAGAGAGAGAGAGAGAGAGATTTACTGGTTGTCCTTGATGAGTTTGATTTCACAAGCGTCAGTAGTACAGTAAGCCTCACCGATAGCGTCAATAGCCAGACCCTCATAGATACCCTTAAAGTCAATAGGGAAGAGTTCCATAGCGTACTGTTCGTATTCTTCTTGAGAGATTTGAGAGTAAGGCATTTGTGGATAGACGTGGTTACCCATAGGCAAGAAAGAGATTGTCTTGAGTTGGCCGTCGTACATATGTAGTACAGTACCTACATCTTTAATTTCTTTCTCAACATCAAAAGAGATAGTTACAGATACAGAGTTGTCTGACCAGTAGCGTTGAGCAGTCGCAGCGAGAGATACTTTCTCAAAGATAGAAACATCTTTCTCGGAGCGCTTGGCGAGAGATTTGATAGGGAAGAACACCACAGAGGTTTTGGTAGGGTTTTCGCTAGCAGGTTCTACTCGGTAATTAGCCATTTTAAAGAGAGAGAGCATAGGGTCATCATTACCAAAGCGGATGGCACGCAAGAAGTACTCTCCACCTGGTGTCCAGTGAACGCCAGGGCTTTCGCCAGAGAGAATAGATACAGTACCAGAAGGCTTTACAGTAGTGGTTTTAATACTTTCTCGTATTCCAAGCCACTCGGAATATGCTTTATCGTAATTAACGATAGTGTTGTAGCCCTTGTCCATCCACTCACGTAGCTCTGGAAGCCCATTTAGATCCGCAAAATTAGCAACACCAGACATAGAAGTACCAATGCGTCTGTTTCTTTGCATTATGGCATTTGTTTCTTCCCAGTGAGTAGGAAGTAGAGTAACGGTTTTGGCGTAGAGATAAGCAAACTTAAGAGTACGCTTGTAGTCCTCTAGGCTATCGTGTCTGTTCAGGTAGGTTTCTACAAGAGTACAGCACTCAAAACTTTCTAGAGATTGTTCAGCACAAGGGTTATATCCCGCAGCACGCCAGTCTTTATTGTTAGGTTGGTCAGCCAAACGTCCATACTTACGAGTTACGTCCATCCAGATAACTCCAGGCTCACCGTTGAGAGCAATACCATCCACGATAGGTGAGAGGTCAGTACCCACAGAGGTTTCTACAGAGTTATTAGACATCCAAGCCCAACCTGGATTTTCTGGGTCGTAAGAGTTACGCTCAGGGAAACGCTCAGCGTTCTTGAGATTTAAGAAGTTATCGTCATCAATACGCCCAAGCAACAGCTCAGCAGAACGGCGTACGTTTCCGGAAACGACGCAGACACCAATCATATTTCCTATATCGGCAATATCAATTCGGGTTACCTTATTTCCAGCCCTGCCATTAAAGAGTTTTTTAATTTGTTCGTGGAGCTTCACAAGTGGCGCAGGGCCCGCCGCAGTTCCTCCGAAGGTAGAGATAGGTGCGCCATATGGACGGATATTATCGTAATTAAATACCCAGTTTGTCTGGTCTGGCTTTAAATAAGCATTTATTAGCATAGATGTACTTTCCATCCATCCTTCGCGTGTGTCAGGGATTTCGTACACTTGTTCGCCTTTTGGCTCATAAATATCAAAACCTTTATCAGCGCCCTTGTCGTCAAAACCTACACCTACACCCAGCATCGAGGCTTCCATAAGGAACGCAAATGGCTTAGCAGGATTGTTTTTAGACATTTCATTAGTAGAAACAAATGCGCAATTCTGTAAAGCCGCGCTATTCTTTTGCTCATTTACCAACGGGGTACCCATTACCCACAGGCCTCGGCCAGGCGGAGTCCACTTCAGGTTAAACAAGCGGTCAAATGCTTCCTTAGCAGAAGCCTGTGCCTTAGCGTCGTTCCAAGGTAGTCGGTTAGTCTTACAGTGGTCTTTCTGTAGTGAGTACATACCGTTAATAACACGCTCACATACATCTAGCCAAGTTTCCTTAGTTCCGTCAGCCTTTAGGCGGGAGTAAGTTCTTAGAAAGGTAATCTCTCCGACAGAGTTACCAGCGACATCTTTAAACCCCCAAGGAACTGGTTTGGTCTTGTAACTTTCTACAAAGTCGGATGTTAATTTAAATGATAATGGCATAGCATTTCCTATTCTTTTATGGGGGGTTAGATGTTCTAGTATAGATTATCTCTCATCGGGATTGAGTAGAAATTTGAGATTGGGTGTGTTATTTTGAGCAGATTTCAGACTATGCCTAAATCAGCCAAAATAGGGTGGGCTAGTAACTAGCCTAAACGTCTGTAATTTTCTTAATTACTTCGTTTGTCTGTTCTTCATTAAGCCCATTATTAGGTAATTCGGTTAGTTTTTGAGCCCTCTCACCGAATAAACTAGACAGCACTCCAGCCGAGCTTCCGCGTTCCATCGTGACCCGCATAACCTCTTTTGACTCGTCTAATTCTTTAATTGTTTTAAGCATTTTAAAGAACCTATCCATCTCTAAACCTGTGTTTGGGTCAGGATATCCGCCATTTAAATCCTCGGCAAATTTAGCAAATGCCACTCGTTGCCCTTGTATTTCCAGGAGTGAGTTAATTAAGCCCTTAAGTTGTTCCTTGGTCTTTACCTCAACTGGTAGGTTAAACGCACAAGGGTTATCAACCTTAAACGCTGGGCAATTGTCTTTAACGAAACAGGTATTACACTGACGTAGGCTAGTGCTGTTAGAGCGAAGCACAGGCACTTCTTTAATGATATCGCGCCCAGTTTCGTCTTGCTCAATTACTCGTGAAACTTCAACACCAAGCACAGGTAAAGTACGAATTTCAGCGGGATTTCTTGTCACAAGTTTCCCTTGTTCAGACCCCCCACCAGTAACATCAGAGGAGGGTGTTTCCGATAAATCACCGGGTGACGAAGCACTGGCGCTAGTTACTAGCCCTGCACCTGTTTTTAGTGCCCATTCTTCTAATTGATTGTATGACCAAATTGCTAATTTAGATATTTCCACAGCGTCATCTGCCAGTATCTTATCAAAGTTTAGGTTAGCGGCTTCGTAGGCAGCCTTGTATCTAGACCTAGCCTGCTCTTTCATACGCTTTGGGTAACGGTGTAGTTGGTTACCATACCAGACAATAGTTTCGCCCCTCATCATAGGAGATAGCCACGCCAAAGTGCTGGTTGTCTCAAACGGTGAATTACGGAACATATCAGGCTTGATAGAGTTAAGCAAGTGGAAGCTGGTCCCGTGCTGCGAGGTAAACTTACGAAGCATAGGTAATAGTGGTTCGGCAATATCTCCGTGTATAAATATATTTAAATACCTTGTAGCAAGGCTCTCAAGGTTCCCTGACCGGTAGATGACACCAAACTTGGCCTCATCTATTTCGTGCCACGCAGAGGCCCTCTGCTGGGCTATAAAGTCATCTGGAAGCGATGGATGGACTACCTCTGTAAAAAGGGTAATTCTTTTTAGGTTATTATGAATAAACTCTTCATAATCGGCGCAAAAATCAAATAACTCCTGCTCAGTTAGCTCTGCTACAGCTGGGATGCCTGGATGTACATATATCTCAACATCATCTTTAAAGTAGTTTTCTAGCAAATACTCTTTAGTCTTTGGCAATCCACGCTTTACAATGCCCCAGTAACTAACGCCAACTCGCTTAGCTCCGCCGTGGTCTAGGATAGTCCTATTACTAGGTACTTCGCCACCCAAATATACTATTCTCATAGACGGTCATCCTCTAACTTAAGTTGTACTTGTCTGTCTAGTTCACTAACTACAGCATCCCAACTCTTGCGCCCATCTCTGCCGTCTGGTCTGAATTTAGCATTTAAATAGACAGGATGTAGCCATAAAAGGGTTTTAATGCCGTGCTCAAGGCATTTAACAGCCAAATCCATATCTGCTGTGACAACCATGTGCAAGGGCCCTGAAGCCTGCTGGTGCTGTATTTTGAGGAAGTCTTTATCTGGGTATTCGCCAACGCTTTTATTAGAAATAAACCCATCAACGTCATTTAGTTTGTGCTCTTTGCACCAACGCTGGGCTTCTTCCTGGTCTTCGCAGGCAAGGGTAACTAGCCCATTAACATTTAGGGCTTTATATAGGGAAACACCCTCATATATTGGCGTCTTAGTATCAGAACGCAATACTCCGTCAAGGAACATTACAATTGCCACGATTAAGTCTTTCTAGTATTGGTGACGAGTTGCAGCGCGGCGAATTAGGGTATTCGCGTCTGGCAAATCTACTCCGTATTTTGATTTATTTAGTGCTTCGTCTTCGGCGTCCATCTCTTCTTTTAGACTACGAAGGGACTGGATAACTCCTGATTGCTTACCTGCTTGCCAACGGTAGTTAGCAAAATCTGAATAACCTTCACCTGATGGGCTAAAGGCGTTTGAGCGCTCTGAATGTACGCTCTCATATAATGCTATACCCTGTGACATAGCCATACGCATTTCTGAACGGGCGTTTGCTTTAACTGCTTCGTTGCTAGCCTGCTCGTACTTGTTCTTAGCGGATACGTATTTTGACAATATATCAATTGCCATTAGTCTGTCGTTCTCAATAGCATTTAGCCAAGCTGGGTTAGCCTCAACGGTTTCCATACTTGGGGTAACAGTCCAGTTATCATCGGTAACTGAATAGGCGGCGTAAGGTTTAATATCTACAATGTTGCTACGAACATTTACATAAAAGGTTAGTTCAAACGAGCCGAGGAACCTATCAGTAATAGGGTGCAGCTTCTCGCGGAACTCTTCGTTAAGCATTGAGGCTATTTCTTGGTCGCTTAACCCCATAAATCTAAGATTTGATTGCCTAAATTTAGGGTAATCAATTCCGATTAAGCAATCTAAATCGCCTGGGTCGCGGTGTGCGGCCCACTGATACGAAACACCCGATCCGGCTAGCCAAACGTGGGACCAGGACTCTGCTCCTGTGTAAAGGCCGTTTAAATGATTAAATAGTAATTGCAGAATAGCTGAACGAACCGAACCTTGTAGGTTTCCATCTCTGAATAACCGTGGGTCTAGTCCAACAGAAGGCTTACTAAAGTATGATGTCTCTGCTGGTTCTAACATTTAATCCTCGTCGTCATCCTTAAACACGATGCGCTTAAAATCAACATCTCGTTTAGTGGTCTTATCTGGCTCATCTTTTTTAACTGGGGTTACAAATCCACAGCCAACATGGGCCTCTAGAAATCTAATAGTTGTAAACTCAGTGAAGGTGTCATTGAGCCCATCAAGTTGCAGGGTTGAACCGCACTTACAGGACATTTCTGCGAACATGATGGGCTCCTAACCAAGGGGTTTACTCTTTTATTGTACCCTCAGTTTGGCCTTCTAGGTTGATATCCGAAGGTTGTGGTGAAAGGGCTGAAATTACCAAGGCGGCTAGCTGCTGCTGACCAATTGAATAGGTAATTTCGGTAGTAGCGGCTCTTACCTCATTAACGCTGACTTCACGGTCAATGTCAATCTTGGCTGATAGGTCTGTCAGTACGTGCCAAGCTCCGCTTTCGCCTTTTAAGACAATAAACCCAGTCTCAAATCTAGGGGTCTTCTCGTCCTCTGGTGTAGTGGTTTCGTTTTGTTCTCCGAGTGCCATCTGTTATTCCTTTACTTAATAGTCTTGTCGTGATGTTTAACCATATTAAACGATTTAACTGGGCAGAAATCGCACAGGTAAATAGTTGGACCTGAGTATGCGTCTAGTTTTTCGGCTCTACGCATTTGCTCGGTACCCGCCGAAAGTTTCTTTTTGTCTGACTTGTAATCAGCGCATTGACCCTTTGGGCGTAGGTGTAAACTATAACACGACATAGCGTCTTCCGCAAACTGCATACGGGTATTGTAGAAAGGCAGACCTAGTCCTTCGCCCTCGCCACCAGATAGTTGCTTTACAACATCTTCTTTAAGGGCTGGGGTCATCCAAATAGCCTTTGGAACGTTCCACAAACGGCCATAGTGCAGTTCGCCGTGGCGTTCTGCTGTGATAGTTAAAAGGGTATCGCCTGGGTCTTCCTCGGCAGGAGGAAGCTCGTCAATGGTACGACAGGTCTTACATACAAGTAAACGGAAATACGGTTCTTGTTCTTCTTTAGCCATGTAGTGCTCCTAGTAGATAGGTGATTAGCCTATCATATTATTCTTTATTTATGTTAGATGTTCTTAATTCTCTAGGTCTTCTTGATACTTCTAAATTTTGTTTGTGAGAACGTACTGGATGCTTTGAACTGTACGGAGGCGCAGGCGTATCACTCGAAGCTGGTTTTTGTGTATCGGCTATTTCTACTACTTTACCTTTACTCCTGCGGTCTCTAAATAGACCCATGATTACATTCCTGGCTTCTTTACTCCCGGGACTTTAGCGCTTTGCACTCTAGCAAGGGTGCCTTGCTTAGCTTTATAATCAGCCGAAGTGTTTGGGCGGTTTACTCCAGGAACAAGAGTACCATTGTCAGCCGCAGTGTTTGGGCGGCCAGGAACACGAGTACCATTGTTCATCTGCTCTTTGCCTGATAGGTTTGGGTTTAAGCGATGACCAGGGCTAGCGTCTGCGGCCTTGTATGCTCCGTATGAACCGTTTAGGTCTTCTAGCTTATTTGTTTTTCTATTTTTAAATAATGCCATTTTACTTACTTTCCTGGATTTACTTTGTTTGGGTCTTCGCTGTTAATGAAACCGTAGTTCATGTATGGGTGTAAACCCGCACGGTTCTTTACTACAGTCTGGTCACCTTGGCCAGGGATAACTTCGGTGTTTGGGCGACGCTTACGGTATTTACCGTCAGTTGCGCCGTTCTCTAGGCTCTGGTTCAATGAACGTGATTCGTTAACTGCCATGGTTATTTGCCTTTCTTAAGATTTCTTTTAAATTTATTTTGTGCTAATTTTGTACCTTTTTTATTTCCTATACTAGTTGGCGAGCTAGGTGCACCATTTTTTCTAATGTCTGTTTTTACGGAACGGACGGACTTATTTGCAGGCGCTACGGTACCTACTTCAAAACGCTTTGTGTTAGGGCCAACAGTAGTCTTATTGCGCAATGATTCATCATGTTGGTCCACTCTATAGGAACGACCACCAAGTTTAGCGGGTTCTTTAGTAGAAGTTGTTTTTTTAATACCATCTGCATTAGATTTTTTACCCATCGGATTATTTAAGTTTTTCTTTACTGCCATGATTATTTACCTTTATTTGAGCGTACTTTTGAAGAAACTGGGCCGGTTCTTTTAGGGTTTCCCGGTTGTTTTTTGTCTAAAGCAGAAAAGGTCTTTTTCCAGGCCTTATCATCGGCCCAAACTTTACCATACTCTGATGTTGCTTTAGGCGTCTTCATGTTATCAGATGGGTTCAACAACGGCTTACCTTTGCTACTACGCGGCTTATCAGCGTTTCTAGCTACAACCGACTTTATTACTTTACGAGTAGGTTTTGGCGTGTTTGCCATAATGTGTCTCCTTAGACCATCTTATTTTTAAAACGTTTTACTGCTTCACGTCTTGAACAGGACGGGCAGATATCCGAATTAAGGGCTTGAACTGGGTTTAAAATCAGGCCGCAGCTTGTACAACCTTTATCCCCATTATACTGTGTACGACCCATGTCTGCTGGGTATGGTGCAGGAAATGCTGTACCCTCACCATTTGGGTCAATCATTCTTAAATCCATATTAGGTATTTCCTAACGCATTTCTGCTAGTTGATTCTGTTGTAGTAGGCTGCTGTGAGTAATCGGTGCGCTGTTGAACGCGACCAGATAGTTCTACTATATCTTTAATGCCATATTCTGAGGTTTCGTAACCAAATTTATTAGGGAATAACTGGATTTGAGGCATTGGCGGACGAACATACTCTTGGATTTCAGCAGATGTCAAGTTACCTACTTTTAGGGCCTGGCTAAGCATACGTTCGTTATTGCTAGCAAATGGGCCAATATATTCCTGCGGAGGCATGGCGGCCTGTGGAGGTACGCCTACTGGCTTATCCCACGCCCTAAATCCATATTTACCATTTGGGGTATTAGGCAATTTATCTCCACTGTGGTGATAGGCCGCGTAGCTGTGACTTGCGGACGTTGTTCATCTCTAGCGGTGCGCTAGAACGAGTATTTGCCTTACCGTCATTTACTAGGTGAGGGGCCGGTGCTAGTGAGAAAGCAGGTGCAAAACGAGGGGTTGGTACGCCTTTACGAGCTGCTACCATTTGTCGTTTAATTCCTCTATCTACAGCAAATTCAGGTGCTAAATAATAGTCACCTGGGTCAATACGCTCGCCGCGATGAACGCCGCGCTGATATCCACGTTGCGTTTGGCGTACTTTTAGGCCATTTAAGACCTGCTCAGATACGCTATTAGGGCGTCCACGGTCATCGCGGCGAGTTCTAATTGTTCCTAAATAACCGTCAGGATATTCTGCAGACGGTTCACGACCCACACCCATGCGCAGGTAATCAAGTTCTGAACGTGCAACAGCAACGCCACCGCCACCATAATTAGTGTAAGTTCCGTATAAACCGCCAGCGCCTAGGCTTTGGGTATTTTGATGTGCTGAGGCCATACGACAAGTTTATACGCTTATTAGGCTAATTTAGTTCTAAACTCTTGGCCCATAAATACTGCCCAGTCATCTAGGATTGGCACTGATAATAGGGTAAATTCGCCTGTGTCTTTGTACCAAGCAAATCCAACGCCCTGCTGCCAGTTCTCCCAGTATTTAACTGGCTTTTCATTTGGAGTAATTCCGCCCTTGACGCTAGGTACCGAACCATCTACACGGCATAGACATCCAGGGCTAAATGCAGCATTTCTACCTGGACCGGTGCTTGTGTGGTTAGTGTGATACAGCATTTCAATTCGGTGAATATGCCCATAAATTACGGAAACGTGGTGATTTGAATTAATATACTTCATAGCTGTGCTGCCGCTTGAATTAACTCGATCGCCGTGGATGCAACGTAAGTTTTCGTTCAACCAGTACTCGCCCGCTGGATATCCGCTGGCGTACTTAATTCCGAGCTCATCCATACGCAATAGGTGTGGCAGGCTGTTTACTGGCCAATCACTTGGGGTAGTCCCTGCCTGACGCATATTTGATACGGCTGGAGCGTTCTCTGCCAAATACTTATATATACGGCAATCGTGGTTACCTTCTAGGAATACGATTTCCGCGTCTGGCACGGTGGCACGCTGGGCAGCCAGATATTCATAACCACGCTGGATAGCTAGGTTAGTTGAGTTCTGAAACGCAATCTCCTGGTGGTGACGGCTCTGTGCAGGTAGGTCTAGGGTATCTCCTAGGTTTACCACAGTATCCACGCCAAACTGCTGGTGCGCGTAATTTAGTATCTGTAGTGCAATGTCAATTGCTTTCTCAGAATGGAATTCAATTACTGTACCGTCTTCATATACACGGTATCCAATCTGTGTGTCTGGCAACAAGGCGGCCAGTTTCCAATCGTTTTTTCCCTTTTTAGGCTTGACAATAGTTGATGGCTTAATTGTCATCTTCTGTGCCTGCATAATTGGGAATGGCTTTATTGGGTCTTCTTTTAAAAGTTTTGCTAATTCTTGAGCTAAGCTGTCGGACAAGTGCATGTTCCTCTCATATGGGATGTAAATGACGTACGTTTAAATGGAATTTCTGGATGATACTTTTTAATTAAGGCTAACGTTTCAGTTAGGTTTAGGTTTGGTCGGTCCTTTAGTATTCCAAATACTTCCTGGAACTCAGCGTCTTGATTTTTTATCCAAACGCCTACTACGCAGCCATCCACAGCTGCTTTACTGGCCAATATTTTTAGTTCGTCTAGTAACATATTCCTTCTCTCGGTTAATGTTCATTAGTACTGTACCACATGTTGTCGCGGTACACCATGATTATTGCCGATAATGCTTACTTTGTCAAGGTATAAAAAAAACCCGCCTTTCGGCGGGCTTTTTGTGGCTAACTTTAGTTGTGGTCTGACATACCATCGGTAAAGTTAGGAGTGGTACGGTTCGTTGCAGACTTGAAGATGCGACCGTTACCCTGAGTAGGACCAATTTGTGGGTCCACGTATGAAGGCATCGTTGTGGTGATGCCGTACGCACGCTTTGAGGTAGACTGCTTCATAACATGTCCACCCTTCTTACCTGACAAATCGCCAGCTGCGGTGTTCTTACGCTTTACTAGCTTGCCCTTTAGTGGCTTGCCTGAAGCGTTCTTAACGCCGTTAGACGCACTAGTTCCCATAGTTGGGAATTTGCTGTTTGGTTGTTCCATGGATTTTACCTCTTTGGCCTAAGATGGTTGATACTATAACGATACAGTGAATTAGCCAAATATGCTTAATTAACTGAATTTACTTTAAATACGATTGCGCTGATGCTTTCGCCATTAATCTCCACAGACTGGAAACCTGGTATACATACTAGGCTGATTCCTCGTGGGGCGGTGTATCCACTAGCAATTGCAATGGCTTTTACGGCCTGGTTAACTGGACCTGCACCTACGGCGCGGATTCTACAGGTACCCTTTTCGTAAATAGCATGGGCAATTGCAGACGCAACTGACTGCGGGTTGCTGGATGCGCTTACGCGCAACACATTATCATCTGGTGATTCGGACATTATTACCTCTGGTTGTAGTTAGTACTCCCGTAGTTACTACTATAAAGGTAAAATAGGCTGAATTTAGGCCCAATCCAATTTTTCTCTGATATCCGGCACGGTGCCAATATCGCGGTTATCCCAGTCGCCGTCAAGGACCATAAGGGCAATAATGGAATAATTAGCCATATCTATAAAACTGTCGCGTAGGCTCTCGTTTTCAGGGGTAGCGCCGCTGTCGTACAAATGGTTGATTCTGGCCAGCTTGTCATGCATACGTACTCTAAGGCCGTTCAACGGTCCGCCAGGGCTTTCACTGATGTTCTTTGGTCCGTAGTCTTTGTGCTTCTTGACCAGCAGTTCCTCGGCCTCTAGGAACTTAGTAGATAGTGCTGCCTCAAAATTATCCTGAATAATCTGTTGCTTTAGTTCTTCTGTTGTAGGCCCAGCTTTACGGATAAATTCTTTTGCTGCCTCTGACAGGGAGTTAAAATCCCCTGGGTCGCCTGGTGTAAATGACATGTTATTCTCCTTGTTCTGCGTGACAATCACAGCCACACACTTTTTCTTGTAATGTACCCATTGATAACTTTACTACTTTTGGGCAATTAATGTGATGCCCAGTTATACACCATCCGGTGTAAGTTGTGCCTGATAAATTATTACTCTTCATCGTCGTGAAATGCGTCAATATCCAAGCCGGAAATTGTACCAATAAAAACAAACAACGCGGTTAGTATTAACACCCCTAGAGCTACTAGGAATGTAAATACAAATATCATTGCTAATAACTCTATCATCTTAATCCTTTAAATCTTTTTAATTGATTTTCTAATTCGTTTATTCTAATGTTTTGTTTATGTATAGTCAAGTAACTTCGTGCTATTAAATACGCAAACATTTTTATAGCAAATGAATGCCTCTTTATCTCTCGGTTAAAGGCATTCCACATTACGGTTTTTCCCTGAAATTAGGGCCCTTAATTTTTTCAAGTATTTCTTTCTCATAGGCTAGTTCACCTTTACCGGCAGCCAGCATAGCTAAGGCATAGGAATCTGCAGCGTTATCGTCATTAAACTCTACGCCCCACTTCTTGTATACGTTTAGCAATATTTGATTTTTCTGTACTCCAGTGCCTTTACCAGTAATGTATTTCTTTAAAGTAGTCGGCGGAATGATGTATGGGTATTTGCCCTCAAACTTATCCAGTTCTTCATAACAGGTTAGTTTTACTATGGCACCAAGTTCGCCTAGCATATGGGCCATTGTCGTGCCAAATGCGTAACCTTCCATGGCTACTGTTACTGACTTAAATCCGCCTGATAATGCAAGCAGCTTTCTTAGTCTTTCGCGCACCCAAACTAATCTGTCAATGTGCGACTGTTCTGCTTTAAAAACTAAGGTGGAATATTCTTCTGGGTTATAAGTATTTAATATAGTTATGCCAAACCCAGAGTAGGACTGGTCTATGCCGATAGAAATATTATCTACGTTTAGACTTAGCCCTGGGCCGAATATTTTATCTTTAGCCATTACGCAGTGAACTTACGACTTCTGGTCTTAAAGTTATCGCCTGATGTTCTACGAGTCAGTTCACGGCTACATACAGCAGTACTGCGCTCATAATTATTTACCATAGTCTCTAGCATCTTGCGGTATGAATACTTAACCAGGGCCTCCTGACGCACTTCACCAAGCGTAGGGTCGCCATCAACTAGGGCCTTGATAATAGTCACTGTGGTCTTGGCATTGTTTGTCTGGTGACGTAACATTGCCTCTGACTCAGCGTAATCTCTGTTGCGCTCTGCGTCTTTTTCGTCAATGATTGCACAGGCTAGCTGGGTGCCTAAGAACTCGCTATACGCCGACAAATGGGTGTACAAACGCATTAGGTCTTCATCATCTAGCTCTGTAATATCAGCAGGAAGCTGTGGCCTTGGCATAGATGTTTCACGGTCTACTGATAGACCTTGCTCATCAAGCATATCCAAGATGTACTTGCTAGTGTCGTTTGTGATTAAAGTTGTCTTACTCATTGAACCCTCCGCATTGCTTGCACTTTAGCGCCCCACCGACATTACAGTCTGGAGCAACATTCTTACCTAGTGAGTCTACCACAAGTTGTGCGCCGTCAATGATTGGTTGAATTGCCCAATCATCTTTACGAACAATAAACTCTTTAACATCCTGTGTAGGCTTTGCCTCATAAATAAGTACAGCCTCTTGTGGTACATCTGTACGGCCCGATAACTCTAGCACTTTCATGTACAGCTGAACCTGGGCAACGTGTGATTCAAATGGTGACTTAAGGTTTTTCCATGCCTCAGCAAAATCTTGGTTTGATGCAAACCAGTTAGACCTGTCATACCACATAAACGTACCGGCACCTACTGATTTAATCTCAAGCATTAGGTCATCGCCAAATCCTTTTAGCCAACCATCTGAATGGCCGGTAATCATTAAGGCATCGTGTTCTACAGGTACTTCTTTATATTTCATCGTACCTTGTGTGCTGCACATATCGCAGCCTTCTGGGCTAGTTGCCCAAATTTTGTCACCGCAACTTTTACATTCCCACACTCCGTATAGTTTGCCCATGTCTCGGAACCAGTTTTGCCAAGTGGCGTGAATGCCGTGGCCTTGTGCAAAAATAAGTTCACGCTTAAACTGACGTGCTTCTGGTGCAGGGTGATTACCTTTTAAGTGAAAGTACGATGCTCTGTGGCACCAATACGGGCTTACCATAGCTGATGGATGCAGACCGTTAAACGATCTGGAGTTATCTATTGGTTGTGACAATACAAAGCGCTCTACCTTGCTAATCACACGGGTTGTTGATTTACCGGCATCTACAAAGTTTTTCAATGCACCGGCCGGTATCTTTTTTAGTTTTTTCTCTGGCATGTTTTATATCCTCCAAGGAAGAACATAACACACATTCCTAAGATTGTCTACTAGCTTTTTTAGCAAGTTCTTCTAAAGTTGTTTTTTGTTTCTTGGCTTTGCGTTTTAAAGCGTTTCTTTCACGGTGACTCATGCCACCCATGATGCCATGAACTTCGTCACGTTTATCCGCGGCCATTAGACATTGTAGTCTAACTGGGCACTCAGGCCTGCCGTCACGGCCAAAGCAAATTGATTTAGCTTTATCAGCTATTGGTTTGTAAAGCGCCTTATCACGAGGCGGGAACCAAAGGTCCGGGTCATAGACTGACACATATTCTTTTGTGTTTTCATCATAAATTCGCTCACCGCATTTAGCTTGGTATTCCCAAGGGTCTGGTTCTGTGAATAGATTTATAAATGGGTTAGACAAGTAATCTCCTAATAGTAAGCTACTTCTCTTCCGTGTGCTCCTCTATACATTGTAACAGAAATTCGCGCATTGTCAAAAAGTCATTTTCATCCATGACTACATAATTAACGTCGTTTAGACTTATGCCCAAAACGGGCGTACGACTGTCCAAAAGAGCCTCGGTAGTTATCTTCTCTAGGACATCAGACTTTAAGGTAAATGACTTTTTACCGGTCCACTTATGCTCAATCAAGAGGTCCTGGGACCTTACGTCACCTTTACGAAACCAAAAAGCGCCGGAGGCAACATTACGTTGACCTCCGACGATTTTAGCAAGACGCTTTTCGTGTTTTAATGATTGCTTCTGTCCTTCGGATTTAGCCAATCTTCAAAGTACCCATCACGTCTTTAGTTAGTTGTTCTTGCAAGTCTACTTCTTCACGAATTGAGTTAAGCAACGCATCTGCACCTTGCCACTGACGTTCTGAGTAGCGGTAGTACGCACCAGCACGTGTAACAATCTTATTGATGATTGCTAGGGACACAATTTCTTTAGCGAAGTCGTATTCGCCCTTGTCAATACCAGAACCGTCATCAAAGTAAAAGTCCACAAAAGCAGTTTGTCCCGGAGGGGCTGACTTGTTCTTTCTAGTCTGGAACTTGATAGTCTGACCAACCTTGCGCTTATCCTGACCAGTGCCAATCTCAATCCACTCGTCACGCTTAACGTCGATACGAGTAAAGAAGAAATAGTTTTTAGCCTCGCCACCTGGGGTAGTGCGAGGGTCACCGTACATAACGCCAATCTTCATGCGGAACTGGTTAATGATTAGTCCGATGAAAGGGCGTTCGCCGCCTAGTAAGTCACGCTTACCGGCCTTTTCCATTTTGCGGAAAAACTTACCCATAAGCATAGCTCCGCGGCCAACTGTAAACTCTTCCATTTCTTTGGCATCCTCGGCTGATGGTACAAGGGCTGGAAGTGAGTCAATAACCACACAGTCTACTTCTTTGGTTTCAATAAACTCTAGAACGGCTGTAAGGGCTGTTTCCATGACGTTGCTAGTAAACACGTGAACGCGTGTAGGGTCTACGCCACACATCTCTGCGTACTCTGGTACCCATTGCTCAGCAGCAATCCAAATAGTAGTAAAGTTAGGGTCACGCTTTTGATTAGCGGCAATAGTTTTAAGTGCCAAAGCGGTTTTACCATTGCTGGCCTCACCGATAATTTCGTGCCACTGGTTAGTTGGCCAGCCGCCACCCAAAATCATATCTAGCGATAATGACCCTGATGGAAAACGAGTCGGTGCAGCTACTTTTGATGCAAGTACGACAGTATTTTCGCCATACTTTTTATTTATTTGCGCTAAAACTTTTTCTAATGACATTAGCCAATCCTATCAATGATTGTGTTTGGGTTAAAGTTATTTGCAGTACTTACCTGCTTAGTGGCTTCAGTATTACCGCTGTTTGGAATTCTTACTCCCGGCATACCTGAACCTGACTGCTGAATTGGGTAACCACAATCATAGCAACGCGGAGCTGTTTCTGGCGTCATCTTTCCGTAGTTGCCACTAGAACAATTAGGACAACGACCTGGGTTCGTAGCACTAGCAGGTAACAATCTACCAACTAATTCTGGATTATAAGGAGGCTGCTGGGTAACCGGTGGGTAACCCTGACTAGGTGTGTACCCAGGGTACTGTGGAGTTATTCCTGGATTAACTACCGGTACCTGTTGTTCCGGTAATCTTGGCTGTGGTTGCCTAGGCGTACCTAGTTTATCTGCCCACCAATTACTCATAATTCTCCTTCTTCGATACTTGTATGAGTGCTGTTTAATTTAATTATATCTAATTCTCGCATGGCTGAGAATGACCCTAAAAGTCCTGCAAATACCATGTGATAATAGAACTCTTTAAATGCCTCTTCTGAAGCATCAATCATATCATTAGTGATGCCGTCAATTTTATTCATTTTAAGACGGTGCAAGTTAAAAGCAAATTCAGCAGTAGCTGTAGCATAAAAAGTCAATAGTGGAGTTAAATCAGCAATCTCTTCTACTCTGGAATCTGAATCATTCTGTTCTTTAAGATGACCTTCTTCACTTACCGGAGTTAGCCCAAAAATATGAGCGTAATCGGGAGCATCTTCACTACTTATGTCGTATAAAAACCAGCGAAATAAAGTAGTAACTGGAATTTTACTAACCTCGTAAGGTCCGTCATCATCATTATGACTAATAGGCCAGGTCACTTTGCCTCACCCCATTTATCTACAATCTTGATGTCTGCGATTAATGGTACCTTTAGCACTTGTATATCCTCCATAGCCTCGCGCAGTTTTTCTGCTGTTTCTTCTGCCAGTTCCGCTGGAGTAGTTAGCACCAGTTCATCGTGAACAGTAAGTATAATTCTAGCTTCTTTTGGAATCATATTCCAAGCACGAACCATGGCAATCTTAATAATATCTGCAGCACTTCCCTGAATCTTTGTGTTAAATGCCTGACGCTCAGCACCTGCACGAGCACCGTTATCTCTAGACATAATCTCTGGAAGATAGCGACGACGGCCTGTAATAGTTTTAATATGAGCAACTGGTTTACCTGCACGCGTGGCTGAAATTACCTTTGAACGATAAGTAGATATTGCTGGAAACTCTTTAGCAAATCGGTCTAGCAAATCTTTAGCTTCAGTCTTGGTACAACCAATCTGGCTAGCAATCTTATCTGGACCAACGCCGTAAGCCATAGCAAGCACAAGCACCTTACCTGCCTTACGGTCTACACCCATCGTGTCACCAATGGTTGTATAGATGTCTCTACCCTCTAGGTAATTATCCATCATAATTGGGTCTTCTGAGAATGACGCAATAACGCGTGGCTCGATCTGTGAGTAGTCGGCTACAACTAACTTGTGCCCTGGTGGAGCTGTAAACAAGTTACGAATAGCTTTACCGTGAGGAGTGTGTGGCGCAGGTACGTTTTGCAAGTTAGGGTTACGACTTGAGAAGCGGCCTGTCTCAGCCCCGTGCTGTACAAAGTCACCGTGTAGTCGGCCATTAATTAAAAGGCTTTCCTTGGTCTCTGTGCGGGTCTTACCAGAGGTTGTACGTTCAATCTCGCCACCTAGATATGGGATTACATAAGTAGATAGCAACTTATTGTAGTCGGCATATTCTAATAAGGCAGTTACAAGTGGGTCTTTGTCACGGTAAGGCTCTAGTGCCTCGGCAGATACTGAGTAATCTGACTGAGATAGGTCTGAACCCTCTTTGTCTTTTTGATTACCCTTAGTAGTCAATACTTTAGCTTTTAGACCACGGCCGCCTTCTTCTTTAGAGCCGTATAGCAAAGCTTGCTTTTCCTGATTAGAGTTAATGTTAAACTCACGGCCAGCAGCTTTGTAGATGTTGCCACGAGCCTCATCTACTTTAGCCTCTAGGTCAATCTTTAATTGCTCTAGTGACTCGGTGTCAATTACTGCGCCAGTTAGTTTCATATCGCAAAGTACGCGTAGCACGTCCATCTCCAAGGCGAACACACGGTTAAGGTCAGCGGCCTCTAGTTTAGGGGCAAGTGACTTCCATAATAAGAATGTGTACTTAGAGTCTAGGTAAGCGTATTTAGCAACGGTGTTAAAGTCATAGACCTCAACTTCCTTACCAACGCCTTTTTCCATTTCGTAACCAAACTCACGCTTAAGGCAGTCAGCAAGACCGCACTTATTCTTATTGCGGTTGTCTGAAATAAATGAGGCAATCATAGTGTCAAAGTATGGTCCGGCCGGAACACGCCCTCCGTAGTACTTTGCAACTGACGTAAGGTCAAATACTAGATTGTGTCCAATAGTAAGGATGTTTTCATTAAACATCAACGGCTCTAAAGCCTTAAACACTTCAGCTGGATACAGCTGCTCTGGAGCAGGACCAAATACCTTGGTTGCTTTTTTTGAGTCACGGCTATAGTCGCTAGGTCTAAGGGTAAGTCCCTTTTCCTTGCGAACTTCGCCCTGACCAGTCAGTGGGAAAACTTCTTCAATAAAGTCACCGTGCGGGTGTCCCATAGGGATAACATCGCAGCGACCATTAGTTGCAAATGTAATCCATAAGACTTCATTTACAGGAGTCATACCTCGGCGTGGGCCAACAGTTTCAACATCGTAGGCAAAGGCATCTTGAGTTAGGTAGTAATCTACCATCTCGGCAAGTTGTTTGGCAGTAGTAATAATATTCATAATATCTCCACAATAGCGTAATAGGCGGGGATGTCAAGTCCCCGCCTATTGCCATTGGATTTAGATTAGTGAATCCGCAATCTCGTCGAGTTCCTCGAACGAGTGTTCCTTGATTAGGTTGCGTGAATAAACCTCAGATGAAGAAACGTAAGCAGCTGCAGCATCTGCATCTAGCTTCCAATCTTCCTCTAGGTCGCGCTCCTTAATTGGAGTTACGGTGTAAGTGGTCTGTGGACCCTTACCAATGCGCACAATCGCCCAGTATCCCTTTGTAAGTGGACCCTGTGGTGAGTAGTGGGCTGCGTGCAAAGCCTGGTATAGACGTGCACCTGAAATAAGCATCTGACGCTGGATACCTAGCGGAGAGTTCAAAGACACGACAGTAAATGCGCGCTTGTTCTCTGGGCGGTCCTGCAACTTGATGCAGAGTGGACAATTAGCACCGATACAGACGTACGAGCGCTTACCGCTTGTCTTCTGCTTTAGGAAGTGCTGCTTGTAGATAGCAAACGGGCCATTCTCGTCAAGGAACTTGAAGACCTGGTGCTGGTTTTCCTCAAACTTAACTTCTGTTGGGAAGTCACTTGAGGTAGTTAGGGTCTCAGCTGCATCCCAACCAGACTGAACTGATGTGGATGTTGCTGTGGCCTGTGTAGGGCGGGCATCGATGTCATCTGCAACGTAGCTAGAGGCATCTGGGGCATTGTTAATTGGCATGTTTTCCTTATTGATTGTTTATTGGTTTATTTTCTTCTGCGCGGATTGACTCCCACGCCTCGGCTATCTTATCACTAAGATTCCGGTGGTTAGACCATTCTATAGGATTTTCTTCAAAAAGTCCAGCTTTTTTAAAAAGTTCTACAGTCACGTCTATCATTGCTTTACTATACAGTCTACGACCGACATATTCTTTACCGTTTTTCCCAAATGTTGAAGGAAGTCGATAAGGCGACATCGGTAGTGTACCTCTTTCTGTCCACCACCTAATAGTTTTAGTAGGTCTGGACAAAGCTTTTGCTAATGAGCCTAGCAGATACATTTTGATTACACGGCCATTTGGCAAAGTTCTTTCAGTGTAGTCATTTTCCCAGCTAGTGTCAATAACAGGCTGTTCGATAGGCTCTTTTCGCTTACGCTTACTACCTGGGTAATAAACGTCAAGGTCGCTGAACATAGCGTCTATCTTATCGCTCATTTGTTGCTCCTTTAAAAATTACTATAGCACTTGGAAAAGGTGCTGAGTTATTTTTAACAAATCCTGGTTGTTCAAATTTTAGTCTGCCTCTTAAGAATCTTATTTCGCCTTTTACAGCATAGTCGTGCCACCAAGCTGTGTCTGTTCTAGCAGGTACTAGACAAACTACAGTAGCGCCTTTTTGAGACTCTTCGTAGGCTTTTTTCATCCACTGGCCAATAGTTCTGCCGTATGGTGGGTTCATCCACACGGTGCCTGTCCAGCTCTGCGCTAGTGCATTAATTTCTTTATTAAAGTATATGTTTACTTTAAAATTATGCGCACTAGCGCAGGCGTCCAGGGTGAAATTAAACTCTGAGTTTAACTCGTCAAACAAAGCTTGAGGCGTACCCCAGTCATCAGTCGCACTAGAGTAAAGCCCAGAATTTACTTGGCTCATTATGGATGAACCTCACAGTGTTGTATTGCTTCAACCTCAGTTGTGTACTGGTCCCAGCAATTGTGAGGTTGTTCGCTTTTTATGAGAATGTATCCGTATACCAATGACGTAATCATTAGTACAGAGATAATAACCAATTTGGTCGGGATATTATTCCCCATCAATCTTTCCTGTAATAAGTGCAATAACGTTGTCTACTGCGTCTAAAAAGATTTCATCAAAGTTGTGCTGATTTTCTAGCAAAGCAATGATGCGTTCTCGCTCCATTATTTCGCCCTCTGCCTGACCTATGATAATCCCTTCGTCACGGCCTTGCGTAAATCCCTGCATAAAATCTTTAGCCTCATCAGGTAGTTCGTGTAGTTCTGCGTCTAGTTCAGCGATTCTAGCCATTAGTTCTTCTCCAATATTAGTGCCCATGAAACCTTCTCAGGAAACATAGACTCGATGTCTTCGTCTGTTAGCTTACCATCATAGTATGCTGCCATGACAGCATCCTGGTCAAGTACTGTAATTGTTTTAGTTACTGAATCAAACAAGCCTTTTTCTTTTAGCAAGTTATCGGCTTTGTCTTCATCAAATACTTTGGACACACGGCGCTGTTTTACAACATTACCTGTGTTTGATTTTGCGTCATTAATTGGAAGAACTAGGCTTCCTTTTTCATTTGGCTCACCCAGCTCTTCTACTGTGGCCAAGATTCGTTTGCGTAAAGTTGCTACGCGTTCTTCGATGTGAGTCACATCTTCTTTTAGTGCTACATACTGCTGAACTTCCTGACGTAGGTTGTCTAGGTTATCAGCTGGTGAATCGTTGATAATTGGCATTCTGTACCTCTTAGTCTAACCCCCGTGGGGGATGCTAACTCTTAGCTGTACAAAACTAACATCTACTCTGAGACTTTGTCAAGTCCTTCTGCAACAAATTTTTCCATTGCTTCAATGAGGATGCTGGTAACGGTAACTCCCTGCTTAGCGGCCTCTTTTTGGACGGCTAGCCAGAGTTCATCGGATACGCGAATAGTGCGTGTCGGGGTTTTAGGTGCATTAGGCATATACCTAGTATACCAAAATGTATGCACAAAATAAGATAAAACCCCAGCCGTTTGGTCTATCCTTACGGATTACACAGGGACGGTTCTGGGGTCTTCTTATCTAATTATACAAGTATTAAGGCAGCGATTAAAGTAGCAATGGCCACAAATACTAAAACAAGGAATAAACATCCACGTTTTTCATTTTTCCAGCCAAGCCAACCAGTCGAATACTTCTCCCTATGATGTGAATCGTCTGGAATGGGGTCTGGGTAAGGATTTATGAAGCCACCAGCCACTACTTACTCCTTATAATTACTTGATATCAATGACTTTTGGCTTCTTTTCATCAGGTACATTTTTGATGAGTTTGACCGATAAGATACCATCTTTAACGGTGGCTGATTCTACCTCATAAAACTCAGCCAAGGCAAAGGTGAGTTTAAAATCGCGTCCAGCAATGCCATTGTGAACGAGCGTTCCTTCTGCTTCTTTATCTTCTTTTGTGCCTTCAATGCTCAACGTCCTTTCTTCGACTGTAATTGTAAGGTCCTTTTTAGTGAACCCAGCCACAGCGACGTTGATGAGGGTGGAATCGTTTTTTTGGTCAATGATGTCATAAGGAGGATAGCTAGGCTTTAGCGCAGCTAAACTTTTTAATTCATCTAGAATTGGTGACCAACCAATTGCCCAGCGGTCTAGGCTAGGGAATAAGTCATTAATAGTAACGACTTTAGGTGGAACAGGCTTCTTCCACTTTTCGTAGATATCTTCTGGACTGTGCGGGTTTGGAAGTGGTGGATACGGTTTACCGTACGGGGCTCCGTGCTTGTCCCACGGGTCTGGAAATTGATTATCAGTTATTTTCATGTTGTCTCCTTAGACGACAACTGTGCCTTGGTACATTTACTGCCCATAGCACAGCATTTATTTACGGCACCCAATTGGCGTGCCTAGGTAAAGTATATCAAAAACTGTAGTTACTGTTTAGGTAAAGCAGCCTTGCTATAAACTTTATGGCGCGAAATGCTCATTTTATGCTGGCTCTTTAAAAGATTTCTAGGACGGCGAAGATGTAAATGCTGGCTTTTTCTCATATGAAACGGGAGAAAATTGGACAACTACATCCTCCTTTTTAAGTGGGTGGTGCCAGTTTCCCAGCACCACCCTATACCTTGTCGGGTGTTTCCTTCCACTGCACGTGGTTGGTCTAGTAAATCTACGGCTAGTATGACATAAAATAAAAACCCCGCCACCCTAAACGAGTGACGGGGCTGTATTACTTTTTTATAGAGTTGATATTACTCGGACAAATCTAATCTGTCCGCTCTTGTAATCCGTTAATGGCTGAATTATCGTAGAGTGAGCCCCACGATGTGCATTAATTATTTTTCCATTTCCAATGTAAATGGCGGCGTGGTAAAACGACTTAGAGCCGTTATAAGCAAATACAACAATGTCCCCTAGTTTAGGGGTAGATACTCTTTTACCTAAATGCCCTTGGGCATCAGCCGAATGTGGTAGTTCGATTCCGAATCGTTCGTAGGTCCAGCGCACTAGACCTGAACAGTCCCATCCACGAGGACTGGCACCTGAAAACACATAAGCAGTTCTATCTACTCTAGTTTTTAGGTACTTGATTACTTGTTTCATTTTTGCAGCGTCCTGATGCGCCTTTGCAGTTTGTATTAACCGCTGGTTTACAGGTACTTGCTTTATTTCTTTTGTAACTACACTAACAGTTTTTAGCGGGGTTGCTGTAGCTGTTGATGCAGCGCAGCCAGCGAGAGCTAATACAATACTGGCTATCATTACGTACTTTTTCATTTAGCGACCTTACCTTTCATTGCTTTAGTACTGGGGTCGTTTATTGTCGAAGTGACACTTTATTAAGTTATAGGTAAGACCATAACATAGAAATACAGAGGTGTGCAAGGTTTAGCCAAAAAAACACACCTGGATGGGGGACAATGGAATAGACCCTATTTGTCAAATAAATCGCGCAGTTATCTGCTTAAAACACGCGTTTCTATACCTAAACTCCCATAAAAACTATCAGTTTAGAAAAAATTATGAAACTTTTTGCAAACGTTTTGTTGCGTGTAATCGCAACTTTTGTAGCCTCAGCACTAGGCGTAATTGGTGCTGGTACAGTCGCAGGCTCTATGAGCGGCATACAAATTCCTATCTGGTTTAGTGCCGTAATGGGTGGTGTGATGGCTGTAGCTAAGGTAGTAGAATTGCTAGCTTTGGCTTTCCTAGAAGATGGCAAACTAACCCTTAACGAAATCAATGCGGCTTTCCAACAGACTGTTGCTTTAAAAAATGTAGAGGAATCTAAGAATGAGAAGTCTGCGTAAATTCGCAGCGCTATTCGTCACACTACCACTTGCTTTTACACCGCTACTATTCCCAGCAATAGCGTCTGCCGATACAGTATCCGGGCTTAATGTCCAGGTTTACACTTATGACCGGTCAAGTACTCCTGACCGTCAACCGTACACCCCTTGTGAAGGTGCGTGGACTCACGTTGACAACATTGATGCCGACTTTGATGCTTTAGGAGCTGTTGCTGGATGTCAGCCTGATTTTGTTTTGGTACATTACACAGGTTTTGTAACTTTCCCAAAGTCTGGCACTTTTGCGTTTATGGCTCCTGCTGATGACGGTTTCTGGCTATCTCTTGACGGAACTCCAATCATTACTAATGACTGGGTGCTAAAAGGTCGCTGGGGTCAGGTTTATCCAGACATCAAGATTGAGGGCGGTCATACCTACGCTCTAGACGCTTGGTTCTACGAGTATGGTGGTGGTGCCAGCGATACTCTTATGTATTCTCCTGACAACGGCTCTAACTGGGATGTCGTTCCTTCTGAATATTTCACTACTGACGGCTCTGCTCCAGTATTTGTTAACCCGCCTTTTCTAAGCCAGCCAGTTGGTCTAGTTGGAACTGCTGATGGCACTAACGTTGATTTGGTTTGGGGAGCAGTTGTTGAAGACACTCCAATTGAGCACTACGCAGTAACTTGGACTTACGCAGGTGCTGATGGTTGGGGGGTAAGTTCTACCGACCAAAATATTACGATTGGTGGTTTGCCAGAAGATACAGACGTTACTTTTATGGTGCGTTCTGACAATGACACTCTTCACGTTTACTCGCAGTACTCTGACCCAATCGTAGTTCACACAGGCTTTGACCAAGTAGTCGTCCCTGTGCCACAACCTACTGAACCTCCTGTTGTAGTTCCGCCAGTTATTCCTGACCCGCCGGTAGACCCTCAGCCACCTGTAATACCTGACCCACCTGTAGTTGTGCCGCCAGTTATTCCAGAACCTCCGGTAGTTGTTCCGCCTGTGGTAGTCCCTGACCCACCTGTCGTAGTCCCGCCAGTTGTTCCAGAACCACAGCCAGAGCCGCAAGGTGACCCTAATATTCCTGCGGTAATTACTGATTTAGGCCAAGTTGATTTACAGGCAGTAGACCCTACCCAGTTGACTCCAGAACAGGCCACGCAACTTAAAGAAGCGGCTTTGGTTGTATTTGAAACAGCAACAGAAGGCTCACCAGAGTACCAGCAAGCTTTGGATGCGCTTTACTTGGCAGCCGAGCAAGATGACATTGTGGTTGACCCAGGTATTGCGAATATTCCTGGTGTTGGTCAAGCTGCTGTAGCCATTGCTAACGTATTGAACGCTATTGGTAACGTAGGTGCGGATATCTCACCTAAAGCCCGTAAAAAAGCTCAGACACTTGTAGTAACCACCCTAGTCGTTGGGCAAATTGCTCAAACAGCTGCCCTGGCAACCGCTTCTGGTGGCTCATCATCCTCAAATAGAACAAATAGGAGAAAACAATGAAAAAGGTAAAAAAATTCCTAGTTGCCCTGCTTAGAGACCTACTTGACCAGGCTTGGACCCTTTTGGGTCTAGCCCTTGGTTGGGTGCTTCTAGAAGGCTCTGCTAGAGATATCGTAGGTAAGTTGATTGGTGTCACTCTTCTTATCTGGATTCTTACTTTCCCGCTGCGTAATCGCGACGAATAAGCCATAATAAAAGTGTCCCCCCACCCACCTAGACAAAGGATACCATTATGTCGGATGAACTAAACCTAGATGCTGTAGAAGTAACTGATGCTGAACTTGAGGCTGAACTGGATGTTGTAGAAGTTGAAGAAGTTGATGACTTCGTAGATTTCGATGACGTTGAAGAGGCTGAAGAAGCTGAGGAAGACGCTCCAGAAGCTGAATAATTTAGCTAAAAACCCGGGTATTTGCTAATTAGCAGGTACCCGGGTTTTTCTTTTCCCCTGTAAAATGCCTGTAAATACGGGACAATAGATATGTCCCCTCCAACCCTTCGAAAGGAATCCCTATGGGTAACTGGATTTTCCCAGTAAAGAAGGTCAAACTCGGATCACTATTTGGCGCAGTAGACCAGTGGCACAAAGCCCCAGGTCACCGTGGAACCGACTATAACGGTTTCGCAGTCGGAGAGCCTTTGCTCGCCGTAAACGATGGAACAATCGTACTTAACAGACCTCTAGCACAAAGCGCAGTACTCGGCAACGTCGTAGTACTAAAAACAGATAATGACCACTACTTTGGTTACTGCCACATGAATGAGCCATCGCCACTTAAGGTTGGAACAGTTGTGAAGTCAGGAGATGTAGTAGGTCACGCAGGTAACACCGGCTCAGCGAGTTTTGGTTGTCATTTGCACTTTACTCTTAGCACATCTGTAGAAGGTGTGTTTGGCGGTAAAGTATACAACGCTCACGAATACATTAAAGGCCAGATTGCAAAGCAGAAGGCTGCTAAGCCTGCTGTTGCACCTGCTGCTGCCCCAGTTCACGCAGACCCAAAGGTTTGCCCTACCTGCAAACAGGAGATTAAATAATGAAGCAACTTTTTAACCTAATTAAGCGCACCATTGGTGTGATTATGTTTGCTGCAATTCCAGGTATGGCTACCGGTGCTGCATCAGGCATTGGCCCTATCTTGGGTGCTCTAAACGGTGTTATGACCGTGTTCTCATCAATCATCATTTATTTTGGTGTCCAGCTTGCTTGGGATGCCACTATTTCTAATGAAGAAATTGAAAAGGGTTTCCGCGCAGCTGTTGCAAAGCAGTCAGCAAATGACCCTGAGATTAAGAAGGCACTTGAAGAATCTGCTGCTGAAACTCCTCAGCTTAGCGATTTTGGTGACCTATCAGAACTTGCAGACCACGTAGACGCCCCAGAAGAAGAGGCTCCTACAGCTTAATAGTTTATAGTAAAAAACCCCCTGCTGTTTAGCAGGGGGTTTTTTATTTACTTTTTGCGCACTAACTTTCGTTTAATTGCGTCAAAAATCTTTGGGTGCTTCTTAAATGCTTTACCGTTGTTACGGCCATCACTAGCCTTAGTGACTGGTGCTGGTGCTGATTTTCCTTTGGCCATTATTTCTCCTTATATTTCATAACCTGAGTTTGTTGCTCTCCAGATACTTGGTGCGTGGTTTGCCTCTACTTCAGCCTTGCGGTCTAGGCTCAAACCCAAAAACAGTAAAACTGAAACTATCTCTTGCCATGATCAAACAATCGCTTCAACATCACATCAACAGCAACCGGATTAGCGTCATTAGTAACAAACCGCCTTCCAAGTAACTTAGCTGCATGAGCAGTAGAACCAGAACCCCCGAAAGGATCAACAACAGCATCACCAGCTTTAGTATGCACTTCAATAAAAGGCTTTATCAAATCCAAAGGTTTCTGATTAGGATAACCAACACGCTCAGGATGCGTATTAGACAAAGTTATATCCCAAACTGAAGCAACCTTCTTAGTCCCTTCATAACCCTTCTTCGGCCATTTGCGTTCAACATAAGGAACAAAGTCTGCTTGAAATAAAGGATTAGAAGTTTTACTGAAAAGCAGAATCGTATTATGTTTATTCGCCCACCATTTAGAAGCACCACGCCCTAGCCCAAAAGTCCAAATAATTTCATTCTGCGGAATAAAACCAATTTTAAGCATCTCGCAGTAAACCTGATGGACTGACCGATAATCTAAACAAATAGCAAGAACACCAGTATCAGTCAAAGCATCAAAAGCAGCTTTACCAACATCAACCATCAATTCAATAACCTGATCAACAGTCAAATCCTTGTATTGTTTAGCAGTTGATTCAATACGCTGAACATTATTAGTTCCAAAAGGCGGATCAGTCCAAATCAATTGAACAGCATTAGAAGGCAAAGCTTTCATGAACTTGACTGCATCAACCGCATAAAGCGAACCTGAAGCATTAGAAGCAATTGGCAACATTATTTCTCCTTATATTTCGTAGCCGGAATTGGTAGCTCGCCAAATGCTTGGTGAGTGGTTTGCTTCTACGGCAGCCTTGTGTTCTAGGCTTTCATAAAGTCTTAATATATGTACGCAAGGGTCGTCTCCGCGGTCATACTCTTCGTACTCATCCTCGCTCATAGGTAAGCCATCGTGAGTGTGGCAGACACTAGGTCCAATCCAACCTTGAGTAAGGCCGTGTTGCAGCCATTCTTCAAACGTCATTAGTTTCTTCCCCAGCCCCCGCCTCTAAACTGAACTGCTCCTATTTTAAACACTCGGTTTAAAGGAGTTGAGCAATCTTCGCATACTGGCTTTGGCTGTTCATTCATTTCATGTATTAATAGAATTGATTTATTACAGTGTTCACAGTGATACTCATATGTAGGCATATTAAACCGACATATCTAATAGGAAACCACGAAGTGTGCCAATTGTCAAGTCCACTCCGCCGCTTTCGTTAATTCCGGTACCGTCAATAACCGCAGATGCCACAGCATTTTTTTGCTGGAGAGCTGCGTGTTGACGAACTTCCACTGAATTAGTAACTAGGAAGTCTTGGATTACAATAGTTTTCCAAGCGGAAGAAGCCCTACGAATACGCCCATTACGCTGAATAGCAAGGCCAGAAGACCAAGGTAAATCATAATTGATAAGCATGTTGGCGGATGGTAGGTCAACTCCATAGCCACCAGCATCTGAACTAATAAAAACACGAATATTAGGGTCATTATTAAGAGCATTTTTGTGTTTTTCCTTTGTCTTAGCATCTAGTTGTCCGGTGTATGTAACGCTTATGTCTCTACCAATGCGGTCAGCAATAATATCTACCATATCGACATATGAGCAAAACACAACTAATTTATTCTTTTCATCCTGGTCTAAGAAGTCTTTTACATATTTAATAAATACTTCTAGTTTTGTATTCGGCAAATTACTTAATAGCTCTTCGTCGTCTAATTGAGCCGCGTACGCTGAGCCTTGTCCGTTACCTGCACGGAACTTTTCAGCACTTATTTGAAGCAGCTCTGGGGAACAAGTCAGCATTTTAAGGCAGCCTATCTTAGACATCAATTGGCCACGTAGTTCGTCTGCAGGTCCTCCCCAAGACTTTTCAAATCCGTAGTGAGCTAAGACATTGAAGTTGCTACCAAATAAGGTTTGTGCGTTATCCAAGTCTAGTAGCAAATCATCTGCAATACGCTTGTAAAGATTGGCTGTTTTTCTATCCATCATTACATACACAGGGTCTTTGTGAATAGTGGCGGGCAAAAAGGGTGCTACATCTGGGTCACTTTGTGCTTTACGTACAGAGGCTTCTTTCATACGTTCATGCAAAGTAGGTAGATTTCTATAACGCTCTACACCACCCCAGGCATTGCGCACAATAAACGTCATATCAAACTTGTCAAACCTACCAAGTACGCTTTCATCCACAAACTGCATGATGCTGAATAGTTCTTCTGGTTTACCGTTTTCAATAGGCGTGCCGGTAAGCGCAAACCTGTATTTAGAGGTGGCTAACTTTTTAACTGCCTTAGCACGTTTAGATTTAAATGATTTAATAGCAGTTGCTTCGTCCAACACAACAAATCCGCGTGGTAGTTTACTTACATACTCCCAGTCATTAACTACTTGTTCGTAGTTCATAATGATGTAGTCAACGCCATAAGTTTTCCACTTTAACGCCTTTTGATATTGGCGTTTACGCTGGTCCTGGGTGCCGTCAATTACAAGGGCGTTAGAGCCATTAGTAAACTTAGTAATGGATGACTGCCACTGGTATTTAAGGCTAGACAAGCAGATAATTAAACCTGGTTCAATAATTTCCCCGCTATCCATCAACCCTTCAATAGCAGCAATAGTCAAGACTGTTTTACCAAGTCCTAGGTCATAAGCAACTAGCATCTTGCCGCGCTCGGTCATCTTATCAACGGCCTCTGGCTGATAAGGCAGCAGTGTTCCTACGAACCCCATGTCAGTGCTCCTAGACCATTTACGGAGTGCTTAGCGTTATCCAATCCGGTAAGGATTTCAATACGGCTCATTGCGCCTACGTCTTTCATATCTGTGTGGCCATAGTTAAAATACCAAGCCTCAAAGTTTTGCTCTAGCATCTTTTTAGATGCATTAATGCCAGACTCGTCATTGTCTAAAGCAAACAAGATTTCATCTGCCTCTTTAATTAACTCAATCTGAGCATTAGAAATCATAGAGCCATAAGTAGATACTGCTCCAGTTATTCCTACAGACTCTAATCTTACTACGTCTAATGGGGACTCTACAACAATCATGCGTCCTCCGGAATATCGGTTAAGCCCAAATAACGTTGTAGACTTTTCTACCCCAGTCGGGTAGTTTCGGAAATAACGGCGACTAAACCCTTTCTCCTGCCATCCGAGTAATTTATTTGAATGCGGGTCACGAATTACTGATATCCAGTTTGAGTGCACGGTATCCCAAAGCAGTTGATGTTTTTCAGCAGCTTCGTATGTAAATCCGCGGGCCGATAGCGCGTGTGCCGGAGGTAGCGTAAACAAAGCAAGTCTTGACTCTGTGATATTAGTAACTTCTTTGAATACAGACTCTTGCTCTTGTTCTTCTTCTGGAGCGCCTAGCTGGATATTATCAAAAGATAGGTATAGCCAGTCTTTAGCATCGGCGTAATCTAAAAAACCGTTAGGGTCTTTGTAGCCTTGCACGGTAGCGATTAACGAAAATAAGTTGCCTTTAAATCCGCAGGAGAAGCAGATGTGAGCACCGGTTTCAGAGTTAATCCACCATGACGGGCTACGGTCTTCCTTGCCAGTAATTTCTTTGTGGCCTGGGCATAGTGCAAGTACCTCTGAGCCGCGTGCATTGACCGGTTCAATATCTAGACGGCGTAATACCGTCTCCATCTGCTCTAGTCTCATACGTCATCACTAGTCATCTCACGGAACAAACCGCTTGCCCAGTCCCACATTAGGGATGCTTCTACGTTACCGCTGTTACGAGCAGCCATGACCTTTAGGGTTCTGGTATCGTCTACGTTTTCATCTTCACGCTCAAGGCCAAACACAACGTCTGCGTCCTGCAGGAATGATGATGAGTAACCGATTGAGTCAGTAGATACCTTACCCTTTTTAGTCTTCCAGTTAAGCGCCTGTGTAGTAATAACGATTGGCTTGTTTGTGCGCTGGGCTAGACGCTTTAGCGAACGAGTAATTCCGGTCAAGGCCTGTGGGGTGTTTGACTCACCGGTCTGCTCATCTAGCATCAAATACACACCGTCAATAAATACGACATCTGGATTAAGCGTTTGAATCTTGCTCTGAATAGTGGACACGGTAATGCCGTGAGCAGCATCTACAAGCCAGAAGTTAGTAGGGTCGTCAGCCATACTGTTCAACGAGTCTTGGAATCGCTTTTCTTCGTCCTTAGTCAATGTACCTGAAATCAAACGGTTGTGAGAAACTAGGGCACGCATTGAGTCATAGCGGTTCTGCTGTTCTCGGTTAGTCATCTCAAATGACTGGAACATAGGCGACATCTCTTGCTTGTGGATATTATTAGCAATCTGCAAAGCAAGCGTTGACTTACCTGTCTTAGGCGTAGCAACAATTACAATTAGCTGACCCTTTTGCAACCCGTTGGTTACAGCATCTATGGTAGGGAATCCGGTAGCTACTCCTAGTAGACCAGGGTTGTTCTTACGGAATAAGTAATCTTCCCACCGCGATTCTGTGGTTGTAATCAAGTTGATATCTGAGGTCTTGTTCAGGCCCTCTTCTTCAAGCTTTACTAAACCACCCTGCATAAGCAGCAAGGCTGCCTCGTGGTCTTTTTCGTTTTGGATTGCTTCTACTGCTTGACGTAGCGTATTGCTAATAGAAAGCTTGCGTCGCTTATCTACTAAGTCATCTAGTAGGAAGTCAATTGAGTCAGTTAGTTCCGCTACTCGATAGGTAGGGAAGTTAGCTGCGATTACCTCTTCGCTTGGGCACTCACCGTACTTGGCAAAGTGCGTACGCAGGTATGTCCAGACACGCTTGTCATCTTCGTTAGAAAACCAAGAGTCGGATACCCCGCGCTCAAATAGGGAGGATAGGTCGCGGACACGAATGGCCGCACCAATTAGTTTTGTTTCTGTACTCATAATGAAGGAAAGTCCATCCCCCATCGACCATACCGAAGTAGTCGCGATGGGATATCAATTACACCGATAACCT
>Ga0304729_1000041_pt1 | contig 88246 bp, 89 predicted proteins | sample C_131016_MF_Meta_FD_190475 | JGI IMG/M metagenome (GOLD analysis project Ga0304729, IMG submission 190475) | Freshwater microbial communities from Lake Croche, Canada to study carbon cycling - C_131016_MF_MetaG (v2) (version 2) | ecosystem: Environmental > Aquatic > Freshwater > Lake | place... | reverse complement strand
TTCTCCGGTTCGTCAGGATAACGATTACGGAGTGTGCCAGCGATTTGCTCCGCAAGACCAACGATCACGGAGAAAATACTCCACAACGCCAAACAGTACCGTATGAGGACCCAGCTTGGGCTATCGTCGCCTCTGGTATCGCCTCTCACGGGCACGCTCTCCGGCGGCCGCCGCCTCATATTTCTGCCCATCGGGACAGTTCTTTTTCAATTCTCTGCTGATCGTGCTTGGGGCTCGACTCAAGGTTCTCTCAACAGACCTCACCGTCGCCCCATCCCGCATCATCAGCATGACCGCAGCCCGTTCTTCAGGCTTCAAATGGTTGTATGATTTTTCCATCCCAACATCCTACTCTCATAGGTGTTCCAGTTAATTTTTGAGCCCGCCCTATCGAACCACCGGCCAGATGATAAAGACCGCAATCGGAAACCCACTGCAATACGATCAATATGGGAACCAATTGACAGTTCCCTTTTTGGGAATGTAAAATCCACCTCGTGATGGGAACATTGGCAACCTGTTATGCAACTAGTCGGCCTCCTCAAATTGGACGCGTTCAAGCAAACGCACGCGGATTCTCGCGGGCCACTGGACGTCTGGCAAACGGAAGTTGAGGCAGCGAGCTGGGGTGGGCCGCAAGAGATTAAAGACCGCTACCCAAGCGCCAGCTTCCTGGCTGACAACAGGGTGATTTTCAACATCAAGGGAAACACCTACCAATTGGTGGTGAAAGCCAGATACCAGAACGGGATTGTTTTGATCGAATGGATTGGCACTCACGCCGAGTACGACAAGCAGGTTTTCAAAGGGCGGCGCAAGTGATTAGACAGGAGGAAAGGAGCATAACCATGAAGCAGCAGGTTCGAGTCATTAAAACGCAGCGCGATTACGACGCGGCGATCGGTCGTCTGTCCGCACTGATGGACGAGGAATTGGCCTCAGGCTCTAATGCCGAAGCCGAACTGGAACTTCTTGCGTTGGTGATCGAGTCCTACGAGCGCAGCAAGATTGCACCGGTGAGTCCGGATCCGATTGAAGCGATTCTTTTTCGTATGGATCAGCAGCAGTTGGGCAAGAAAGACTTGGTGCCCTATATCGGCTCACTGTCAAAGGTGTCGGAAGTGATTTCACGGAAGCGGCCACTCAGTCTTTCGATGATTCGAAAACTGCACACGGGCCTGAATATTCCGGCGGAAGTTCTCATTGGTGACTCCGATGATACGGACGTCGATCTGTCCTCAGAACCCCAATACAACTATGCCAAGTTTCCCGTTCAGGAAATGTGGGAGCGCGGCTACTTCCCCGACTTCAAAGGCGGGGTCAAGCAGGTCAAGGAATACGCTGAAGACCTAGTCAGAAAATTCATGCGGGGCGTGCTCGGCGATATGGCGCACCCCGCCCTCCTGCGTGCGCGGCTCCACCAAAGTGGGTCCCGGGTCATGGATGAATATGCGCTGCTTGTTTGGCGCATTTGCGTCCTGAAAAAGGCGCGCACCATAAATCTGTCCTCACAATACAAGGATGGCATCATCACTGACGAGTGGTTGCGCGATCTGGCCAAGCTGTCCAGATTCGAGAAAGGGCCGCATTTGGCGCGGGAGTTTTTGGCTGACAACGGTATTGCGCTAGTCATCGAGCCGCATTACAAGAAGACCTATCTGGATGGCGCGGCCATGCTCGATGGCCGCACTCCTATTATTGCGTTGACGCTTCGGCACGATCGCCTGGATAACTTTTGGTTTGCGCTAATGCACGAATTGGTTCACGTGCAAAAGCATTTAAAGGGAACGCATGTGTTCATTGCCGACAATCTCGACGACAAAACGCGATCGAGTCAAGAAGAGCATGAAGCGGACCAATGGGCGCGCGATGCGCTGATTCCGGCAGCCGAGTGGGAAAAGGCTCCCGTAAAGACCACAGGCAGCGCTACAAGTGCGATTGCACTTGCCGACAAATTGCGGATTCATCCTGCTATCGTTGCCGAACGGGTTCGTTACGAGACAAACAACTGGCGCGCACTTACAGGCCTGTTAGGCGCAAAGGGCGTAGTCCGAAAGAACTTTGAAGATCAACTGGGAGGGCGACAAGCGCACACCAGTTGAAGGATATGGATCAACCTTAGGGTCGATCCATATAGGCGGGGCTCGCCTGGGTAGCGCTAACTACCCAGGTGAAAAAGATCTCCGAAGAAACCGCTGCCGTCAGACAGCTTCGAGTTTCGCTGATTTTTTGCTGGGCCGAAAGGGCCAGTCGATAATCATAGGAAATCGGCCTCAATGTAGCAACTGCTCATTTATAGGAAAATTTATCATGAGCAAAACGTTGAAGCCGGGTACTCCGGCACCAAAATCGGCTCAATACCAAAACCCCAAGACAGGAAATGAGGTAACCGGTGTGGCAACAGTTCATCGTCTTTGCGTAGTCGATTGACCTCACTCAAGTATTTTTGAACGCTGCTGCCAGCATGAGCATGTTTACCCAGCTTGTTCCATGCGCGATCGAGATAGTGCAGGAAATCAACCCAGGATTTTTCATATTCATTCAGATCCCCGGCCGACTGCATTTGCGTCAAAGCCAGGTTCGCTCATCCAAGTTCGCGGAATTCCATTTGACTTCCAATCCGATGCATGTCGACCACCTCGCCATGGTAGATACATAAATGCTTTGGTTACCAATCGACTTATTGAACTGGCGATTCGGTCAACGCCGTAAGCCTTTGCCCACAAAGCAATTATGCGTGTGCTGCCTTGACGCAGTTCTCTAGAATTTTTTGAGAACAGAGAACATAAAGGAATCGAAATGGCGCGAATCGGCTAGAAATGGTTGGTGCGTTACAAACTGGCCAACACACGCAGATCGGCCCCGCACCCCGCGTGGCTTCGGGGAAGGCCCAATAAAGGAAAGGGCAACCGAGATCGGTTGCCCTTAAATAATGGTGGCCAAGGACGGAATCGAACCGCCGACACGGGGATTTTCAATCCCCTGCTCTACCAACTGAGCTACTTGGCCAAGTCGCTAATCAGTCGGTTATTAGACCCCCAAAACGCCTTTTCGTCAAGAAATGAGGATCGTTTTGACTGTCCCTTTTAAGACTGTTTCTTAATGAAGTCTGCAGGTTGATTCAGGCTGATCAGTCCCAAGGGTGTCCAGTTCATTCGTGGGGTGGAGGTAACCCTCAATCGGGGCGATGGCTACGACGCCACGTTCTGCACCAAGGATGAGGGGTTGGCGAAGCTGCTGATCCCAGTTTCTAAAAGAAAGGGGGACCCCTTTGAATCCGCCCAACGCAAAGTCGGTGCCTAGAAGGAAAGACTTCATGCTTCCGAGTTCTGTGGATTTGGTCCTTGTCGCTGATTCCCCTATCGCTCTGACCGCAAGCCAAGCGGCATAGTCTTTATCCCGCATCGGGCGCCCATTTGCGGCTATGAAGCGGTTCTGGAGCTGCTGTGCTCCAAAGGCCTCATGGGTGTAGTGCCAGGAGGAGGGCACCAGGCCACTCGTGCCAACGACTGGTCTTGGGAGCCAGGTCCTGTAAGGAAAAAGATCACTGACCATGCGTTCGGTATCGATCACGACTACCACGTCATAGTCAGTATTTTGGGTGAAGACTGGTATGTCTGACTCTGGGGTACGTCGTTCATCAAAGGTGTGGGACCAGGGCTTGTCAGCCACCACCTTGGCACCGAATTTTTTAGCGGATTTCCGGATCGCATCGGCATACAAGAGATCTTCAGGTAGGCTCTGAGTGACGAGGAACCATTTCTGCCAGCGTTTTTTACCGAGATACTGGGCGAGGGCATCGGCCTTCATGGCGTGGCTAGGAATAATATGAAGAAGGTTCTTCCGACAATCAGCGCCTCGCAGGCGATCTTCACTGGCCGCGATATTAAATAATAGAGCTTCTGAGGCTTCAGGAATAAGGGCAAGGGTGACCTGTTCCTCCGCGCTAAGATCAAGCAAAAAGAGGTGGTGACCCTCTTTCAATAAGGTTTTGAAACGTTCGCTGAGCGAATCCTCGAGTGGGATCTCGACTTTTTTAAGATCAAAGGATTGACCGGTGAATTGGCCGGTGGTGTTGTTGTCATTGATCCCAAGTTCGGCACCTTGAATACCCTCCTTGGGAAGAAGCGGATCAAAAAAGGGTCGAAGGGCTATGTCCCCGTGCTGACGTTTGAGGTAAACGAGGGTTAGGGGCGGGATGGAGGCCTTGAGATTTGTTGGCTTTTCGCTGAATGCGCTGCTGGATTTTTTTTCTTTTTGGGCCGAGGCTAAAGGGCTCAAAAAGAGCCCAACGGATAATAGGCCATGAAGGAGCCATGATCGACGCATCTTCTAATGGAGATCCCGGTGACGAACCAAGAGGTCGTAGCGGTCGGAACTGAGCCGCTGGCCCAATGCTTCTGTCAGATAGACGGAGCGGTGCTGTCCGCCGGTGCAGCCAATGGCAATCGTGAGGTAGCTTCTATTTTCAGAGGCAAAACGAGGTGCCCAGCGGGACATGAAGTGGACCACGTCGCCAAGAAACTCCTGGACCTCGGGAATGGGGTCGAGAAATGACTTCACTTCGAGGTCGCAACCGGTCTTGGCCCTCAGTGAGGGCTCCCAGTGGGGATTCGGAAGACAGCGTGCGTCGAAGATGAAATCGGCGTCGAAGGGGACGCCGTTCTTGAAGCCAAAGGATATGCAGGTCACCGACATGCGGTGGTCCCGTTTGGCGCCGACGCGGTCTCTGATGAGATCCCTCAGCTGATGAATGTTGGTATGGCTGGTGTCAATGATCAGGTCGGCCCGGCTCGCGATCGGGGCCAACAATCGTTGTTCGCGGTCGATGGCTTCGGTTAGGGAGTGGGTGCTGTCGGTCAGTGGGTGTTTCCGTCGGGTCTCACTGAAGCGTTTGAGAAGACTCTCAACACCCGATTTAAGGAAAAGAACCTGGCAGGAAATGCCGAGCTGACCCGCAAGCTCCAGCGTTTTTGGGAACTGTTCGAGGCTTTCACAGCGACTTCTGGCATCGATGCTAATGGCCACCTTGCGGTAGTCCTGCTGGCCTTTGGTCATGGCCTCCCGGACGAAAGGCTCAAAAAGAGCAACAGGAAGATTATCGATACAGTAGTAACCACTGTCTTCAAGGGTCTCAAGGGCAATACTTTTGCCCGACCCTGATAAGCCACTAACGATGATCAGATCCACCGGTGATTCCTCATGATCAAGTTGGAACGGGTCCAAGACACACAACCATTCCAGATCATAGACCAGTCGTTCGAAAATTAATGTGACTGATGCTTTTCTTTGTATTTGATCAGCTGGCGGTCCAGCTTATCGACCAGCGCGTCGATAGCCGCATAAAGATCATCTTGGGTGTCCTCTGCAAAGAGGGTTTCTCCTTTGACCTGAATGGTCGCCTCTGCTTTTTGGCCATGTTTTTCGACTTCAAGAACCACATGGATTTTCATGGCCTGCTCGAAGTGACGTTCAATCCGCGTAAATTTTTCGTGGATATGAGTCTTGAGGGCTTCGGTGACCTGGATGTGATGTCCGGTAATATCGATGTGCATAGTCATGTCCGTTAATGGTCGTGGTTAAAAAATCTGTTTTCGTTCGCTAGAGGATGCGATCCCCATAGCCTCGCGATACTTGGCAATGGTTCTTCGCGCCACATTGATGCCCCGGTCTTGAAGCGTCTTGGCAATGGCTTCATCACTTAAAGGCTTATGGGTGTCTTCGCCGCTAATGATTTCCTTGAGATGGGCCTTGATCGCAGTGGCAGAGCATTCGCCACCACTTTGGGTCGAGACATGGCTCGAAAAGAAGTACTTAAACTCGAAGATACCGTTGGGGGTATGCATGTACTTTTGGGTGGTGACCCTTGAAATCGTCGATTCATGCATCTCGACTTCTTCAGCGACATCTCTCAGTACCAGGGGTTTCATGGCAACCGGGCCCTGATCAAGAAAGGCTTGTTGATGATCAATAATGCTTCGTGCGACCTTTAAGAGGGTTTCGTTGCGACTTTGTAGGCTCTTGATGAACCAGCGCGCCTCCTGGAGGTGGTTGCGCATCGTGGTGTTGTCGGCGCTATTGTCCGCGCGGCGGACCATACCCGAATAGTAAGGATTGACTCGCAATTTTGGCGCGATATCGGGATTGAGTTTGACGGTCCAGCGATCCTTCGATCGCACCACATAGACATCGGGTGTGATGTATTGGGCATCATCGTTATTCACCGTGAGCCCAGGTTTAGGTTCAAGCGTTCGAATCAATAGAACGACTGCGCTTAATGCCCCATCCTCAAGTCCGGTGATGCGCTTGAGGGCGCCAATATCCCGTTTGGCGAGAAGCTCAAGATGTCCCTTGACCATCGCAAGGGCCTCCTCCCTGTAAGGCGTTTGATGGGGGAGTTGTCGTAACTGGATGGTCAGGCAATCGGCAAGATCAAGGGCTCCAATGCCCGGCGGGTCAAAGCTCTGAATCCGATGCAGAACCGCCTCGATTTCATCGAGCTCTAGTGCTGGGATCTGGTGGAGCAATCCCTGATGCACATCCTCAAGGGTGCTGCCGAGGTAACCGTCATCATTGATGCTGTCAATCAGTGTGGTCGCAATGGCGTAGTCACGATCGCTGAAGCGGGCAAGCTCCATTTGCCAAGTGAGTTGGTCATGGAGGTTTTCAACGGTGGCTCGATTTAGGGTGTAATCATCCATGTCGAGCCCTTGGTGACCGGTCGCGTTCATCTGGGGAAGGTTGTCATAGAGCTCTTCCCAGGAAACATCCACAGCGAGTTCAGTTGGAATATCGGCTGTGGCATCCATGTCCTCAAGGTCCCGATAATCGGTCGTCGTTTCGTTGAGCATCGGCGCGGTGGATACCTGTCCCTCGCTGGCTTGAGTCTCTTCCTCAGCGACTTCGAGCATCATGTTCGAATCTAACGCTTCTTGAATTTCAGTCTGCAAGTCCATGCTCGATAACTGCAGAAGCTTAATCGCCTGCTGCAGTTGAGGGGTCATCGCTAGGTGCTGACCCATTCGGAGTTGCAAGGACTGTTTCATGAGAACGTACAGCGGTGTTTTAGGGGAGGGATGAGCAAGGCTTAAGGGTTAAAAAAATCTGGGCTACATGGAGAAGTTTTCACCGAGATAGACCTGACGTACTTCTGGGTTATGGATGATCTCTTCTGCGTTGCCCTCAGCTATTACGCGGCCGCCGGCGAGAATGTAAGCGCGATCGCAAGTCCCTAAGGTTTCTCTCACATTGTGTTCCGTGATCAAAATACCAATACCGCGGGCTCTCAGGTGCACGATGATTTTCTGGATATCGATAATGGAAATCGGATCGACGCCGGCAAAAGGTTCATCCAGCAGCATAAAGCGCGGTTCGCAGGCCAGTGCGCGAGCAATTTCAACGCGGCGTCTTTCACCCCCCGAGAGCCCCATCGCGGGTTGATTGCGAAGATGTCCCACGCTGAACTCTTCAAGGAGTTCGCCGGCAATCAGTTCCCGCTGACCATGCGTCAGCTCCTTCCGAAGTTCGAGAACGGCCATGAGGTTTTCGGCCACGGTCAGCTTCCTGAAAATCGATGGTTCCTGGGGTAAATAGCCGATACCAAGACGAGCACGTTCATGCATCGGCAAGTGAGTAATGTCCACATTATCCAGCCTGATATCGCCTTCATCGGGACTAATCAGCCCCACTATCATGTAAAAACTCGTGGTTTTACCGGCGCCATTGGGTCCCAGAAGCCCGACGATCTCTCCGGTATTGATGGTAATCGAGACGCCGTCCACCACATTGCGGCGGTGATAGCGCTTGACGATATGCTGGGTTGAGAGGATGGCCATGGCTTATTCCGCCTCTTTTTTCTTAGGCAGAATCGTGACATGGACGCGACGAGAGCCGGACTTTGAGGACCCGGCCTTGTATACCGAATTCTTGGTGTCGTACTCGATGTGTTCGCTTCGCACGGTATGTTCGCTCGTTTCCGGCGAATGGCCTTCGTAGGTGATCGCCTTGCCGTTGAGGATCAGAATCCCTGAATCTGGAAAGTAATCGATGCGGTCCCCTTCACCATGGTTATCCGCGCCACCCCCATCCGGGGTTTGTTTGATCCTTGCTGGTTTTCCGTAAATGATGACCTGATCCGCCTGACCCTTTTGCTGATTGAGGATCATTTTGCTGCCAATCGCCTCAAGGCTCCCTTGATGCGCCTTCACATTGCCGTTGTAGACCGTTTCTCCTTTAGCCTCATCGAAGATCATATCGTCAGATTCGATCAACATGGGTTCCTTGGAGTCGGAAGTGAGGGCCATGGCTTGCGGGCTAACCATGACCAGCAGGAAGGCACCGATCAGCCAGGGTCCAACGACCTCGAGTGCCACTCGGTCGAACTTAATTTGATTCGTGCTGTACATCATGCTTTCTTCGAACATTGGCAAGGACGCGGTATTTGAGATCACTGCCAAAATTGATTTTGGCGCCGGTGCCGGTCATGTAATCGGGGTAGCTGATCACTCGAATGTCCTCATCGGTCTCCGCGTAGTCTTTTTCAGGTTGCGCCCTGACATTCGTCGTTTCAATTCTGATGGTGCGTCCATCCTTGTTAGCATCCCGAAGGACTAGAACATCCCCATTGAGAAAAATGAACTCGCTTTCAGAGGGAATGGTCGCGGTTTCAGAGCGGATCACCCAGGGTGGGCCGTCCTTGACGAAAAGAGTGATCTCGGGTTTGATCAGTTCAGTGAGGTTCTTTTCCTCATAATGGATCATTTCACTCGCAAACAAGAGTTCCTTGGGATTGCCTTCCTTATCCATCACGGTCCGCCGGAGCTCTTTTGAATAATAATCGACTTTTCCTGGCTTGAGCTTCTTTACACCTTCCTCGGGGGGGCCAAGCTGGTCAGCGAGCCACCAAGAAATAACCACCATGAAGACCGCGAACAGATAGCGCGGCAATTCAAGCAGAGTCTTCAGTCCTTCAATGATAGCTTTCAATGATGGCCTCAAGCTTGTGTTGAGCTGTCAAAAGAAGGTCACAGACTTCTCTGACAGCGCCCATACCGCCGGCCGCCGAGGTGATCCAGTGCGCGCTATCAAGAATCGTGAAGTGACCATCTGCGACCGCCACCGCCAGGCCAACCCGCCGCAATAACGGAAGATCGAGAAGGTCATCGCCTACAAAAGCGACTTGATCACGGGTGAGACCGAGCTGATCCAGCAGGTTCAGAAATGTGGGCAGTTTTTGCTCTTGGCCCTGAAACACATGGCGAACGCCAAGACTCTCCATCCGGAGTGCAACGGCTTTTGAATGGCGGCCTGAAATCACCGCGGTTTCGATGCCGGCTCGCTGGACCAGCTTAATGCCATGGCCATCGCGCGCATGAAAACTCTTAAGTTCCTCGCCCTCGGCGGTAAAGTAAAGTCGGCCGTCGGTCAAGACGCCGTCAACATCACAGATCAGTAGCCGGATCTTGGCCGCCCTTTCAAGGAGTGATGGGGTAACAGGGAGCATGATTAGACCACCCCAGCTCGAAGCAGATCGTGCATGTTGAGAGCCCCCACTAAGTGTCCCTCAGCCGCGACGACGAGAAGAGCATTAATGCTCTTCTCCTCCATGATTCTCACCGTTTCAGCAGCCAGGCAATCAGGGTCCACCGAGGTGCAGTCTCGCGTCATGACCTCGCTAATCTTCGTCTGATGAAGGTCCAGTGATGTTTCGAGGAACCTTCTAAGATCGCCGTCGGTGATGATGCCAAGCACTTCATTGCGGTGGTTGACCACGGCGGTCATACCGAGTTTTTTGGCCGTCATTTCAAGAACGGCCTCTCTCAGTGCCACGGATTCCAAGACCTTTGGAATGTCCTCACCCTGGTGCATGATGTCTCGAACCCGAATCAGCAGACGACGACCGAGGCTGCCACTCGGGTGGGAGAAGGCAAAATCTTCCCGGCTGAAGCCACGGGCCTCAAGCATCGCAACCGCCAAGGCATCCCCCATCGCCAGCGCGGCGGTGGTGCTTGAGGTGGGGGCAAGGCCCAACGGGCAGGCTTCCTCGGTGATAGCGGTGTCGAGTGCGACATCCGCATGACCTGCGAGCGGAGATTGGTGATGGCCCGTCATTGCAATCAACGGGATGCCAAGGCGTTTCAGGATGGGAATGATGGTCAAAATTTCGGCTGAATCGCCCGAGTGGGAGAGCGCTAGGACGACATCCTCAGGGGTAATCATGCCGAGATCTCCGTGACCTGCCTCACCGGGATGGACAAAAAAAGCAGGGGTTCCGGTGCTGGCAAGCGTGGCCGCAATCTTGCCGGCGATATGTCCTGATTTTCCCATTCCGGTGACCACGACACGTCCGCGGCACTCCATGATGATGCGGCAAGCGCGGGCAAAACGGTCGTCAATCCGCGACTCCAACGCTTTGACGGCGGCGGCCTCGGTGGCAATCACTCGGATGCCGGCCTCGCAGAGGGCGCGAGCATCAAAATGGGGAGCAGGACGGTGTGGATGGATGTCGGGGACCATGAAGCTACATCGATAAGTATGCACTCATTATGCCATCCCGGTAGACGCTTGTCTGAAACGAATCGCAGAGCCGGTCTCAGGGCTTTTGAGGCTCTGCCTGATCGCGCCCGATAAGGAGAGCATCGGGATGTCGTTCGATCGCATCAGCCAGTCTTCGAATGGCTTTCGCGGCATCGGAGAGATCGTGCAGTGTCCGCTGAAGTTCAGCATCCGGTTCGGTCAGCGCCGCCACCGAGGACAGCGCGGATTTGGCCTCCTTGAGGGTGTCGGTAGCGGTGCTAAGCAGCGGAGGAATCTCCTGGTTCAACTGTTTGACGAGAACCTGGCTGTCCTGAGTCATCCCATCAAGACGTTTTAGGAGGCGCTGGAGATCGATGAGTGTTTGGTTAAGATTATCGACGCTGGCACTGGTTTCAGGCTTGGTCAGCAGTTTATCAAGGTGGCGGATCGCACCCAGGGTCGCATCGACAGTCTCTTTTAGTGGCAGATCTTGGACTTCATGGGAGAGATGTTGCACGGTCTTTTCAATATCATCTTTGCTGGAAGAGACCGCAGGAATTTCAGGAAGGTCTAGTGCCTCACTGCCCATAAGCTTGAGCGGTCGATCCGGCATGAAGTCGATTTCGACATAAAGCTGGTTCGTGACCAGACTGGTCAGCGACAGTCGGGCTCTGAGGCCGCGATCGATCAGCGCCTTGAGGTCTGGATGGTCGTGTTTATCGTCATTCCCATGGGTCTCCATCACCTTTTTGAGATCAATTTCAGCAATCACCGGGGTCAGGACCCGGTTGTGTTCGGCATCGTACTGAACAAGGACCTCATTGACTCGGCCGATGGTAACGCCCTTGAGCTTGACTGCTGCGCCATTATTGAGACCATTCACGGATCCTTCAAAGTAGACGACGTATCGCGGAATCTTGCTGAACGCATTGCCGCCACCAAAGGTGAGGATCAGAGCCGTTGCGAGGATCATCGCGCCTAAGGTGAAGAGTCCAATCAATCGAGCACTTACTGCGTGGCTCATCGCGTTCTCTCATGGGTGTTCAACGTGGACTTTGATGATTGTCCTCGAGTCAGGAAGTCTCTCACGGTCGGATGGGTGGAGGTCTTCAGCAGCATGTCAGGTGGCCCCTTGGCAATGATGGTCTTGGTCTCGGTGTCGAGGAAAATCGAATTGGTACCAATATCTAATAGGCTCGCAAGATCATGGGTGACGATCACCGCGGTGATCCCAAGACTCTCGCTCAGATGAACAATCAGTCTATCAAGACGGCGGGCACTGATGGGATCAAGCCCGGCTGAAGGCTCATCAAACAGGAGAATTTCAGGGTCCAGCGCCAGCGCCCTAGCAAGGGCGGCCCGTTTCTGCATGCCGCCACTGATTTCAGCCGGATAAAAGCCTTCGAACCCTGAAAGTCCGACAAGTGCGAGTTTAAGGGAGACGAGATCGGCAATCTCTCTGGTACGAAGTGACGTATGCGCGGTCAGCGGTAATGCGATGTTTTCGGCCAGGGTCATCGAACTCCAAAGAGCGCCACTCTGATAAAGAATGCCCATCTTAAGCAACATCGACTGACGTTCCCTCTGGGGGAGTTTCCAGAGATTCTGGCGATCAAAGAAGACTTCGCCGGTGACGGGAGGTTTGAGGCCGATTAGGTGGCGGAGCAAGGTGCTTTTGCCACAACCGCTGGCGCCCATGATGATGAAGATCTCACCCCGAAGGACATCAAAGTCCATATCCTTTTGGACCAGAAAATCCTCGTACGCCATCGTGAGTCCACGAACGCTAATATGGACCTGTCCCCGGGAAGGATCTTCAGGAGGGGCCGTGATCGACGGTTTCACATTTAACACGATCAGCGTTTATAGAGGTTGAGAGCCGTCACCAAGAGGGTCATGACGGCATCGGAGATTACGATGTAGACGATGCCGGTCACGACCGCGGAAGTCGTCGCGAGCCCAACTGAGGAGGCATTGCGCTGGCACAGAAGGCCCCGAAGGCAACCAGCGGTTGCGACCAGAATACCGAAAACGGCGCTTTTGCCGATACCGACCTCAAAATCAATCAGGCGCAAACGACTTTGGATCTGGATCAGGTATTCGGATGCCGAAATATCAAATAGACCGGCAGCAACCAGCGCACCGCCAATCATGCCCCAGATATCCGCATAGAGGCAAAGGAGGGGAATGGTTACAAACATGGCGAGGATTCTCGGCATCACTAGAAAATCCATGGGTGAAAACCCGGAGGTCTTGAGCGCGTCGATTTCATCGTTGACGGTCATCGAGCCGATTTCGGCAGCAAACGCACTGCCGGTCCGGCCGGCCATCAGGATGGCAGTCATCATGGCTCCCATTTCTCGCGCCATGCCAAGCCCCACCAGGTCGGCGATAAAAATCTGGGCACCAAAGAGTTTCAGCTGAACGGCACCCACAAAGGCCAAAATCATGCCGACTAGGGTGGAGATCAAGGTGATGATCGGGAGCGCATGAGGCCCGCAGGCCTCGACCAAGCGCCAGAAGTCGCCCCAGCGCATTTGGCTGCGACCACTCAGAAGTCTCAGGAAGCCGAGGATCGCTTCACCGATGAAGTCCGCCAAAAGCGCGATATCTTTGATCAGCCAGAGGGTGTGACGGCCAAGGATGGACAGCCCATCATTGAGATCCTCCCGGCGGCCGGCATCCTGCCGTTCGGGAACGGCAGCGGCCAGCATCAGCAGTCCCTGGACGCCCTCGGGGAGGCCACTGGTGTCGAGGGTGATCTCGTGGGCGCCACAGAATTGGCTCAAGGCCCTGATATAAGTCAGTAACAGGCTGTCCCAGTGCGTGAGGTCTTGACTCTCAAGACGAACGATCTCAAGACCTTGAAGTGATTTTAATTGGTTGATGGTGGCGTCAGCCCTTGGGCAATTCTGGCCAATGTGCCACGCGCCTCCGATCAGGACCCGAGCCGATTGGGAGGGCTCAAAGAGGATATCGACCTGTGGTTGCTGCATCAGCTCGGGCGCTTCAATCGGTAAAGCGCTGAAATATCGTCATCACCATAGCCTTGCTGAAGGAGTTGAACATAGTGTTCGCGGGTAGCCTCTGAGAGCGGGAGAGTGATCTCAAGCTCTTGGGCCATGGCGGCGACAATCTCCAAATCCTTGAGGTGCAAAGCCAGTTTGAATCCCGGTGAAAAGCGCCCTTCGATCATTGATTTCCCTCGGTGATCGAGGAACCAGTTACCCGCAGCGCCGCCGCTGATAGCCTCAATGACTTGTTCCATATCAAGACCCAGATGGCTGCCAAAGGCCAGTGCTTCTGTGACCGCTTCATTGATTCCGGCGCAAAGGACCTGGTTCACCGCTTTCGCACGCTGCCCCATCCCAACCTCACCCAGGTGAACGATCTTGGTCGCGAGCGAGTCAAGCAGGGGGCGAATGCTATCAAGGGCAGCCGGCCGGCCTCCGACCATGATGGTCAAGGTCCCCTGGGTGGCTCCTTCGACACCGCCAGTGACCGGGGCATCCAGGAAATCGGCGCCGCATGCGCGAACCTTCTTCGCTGCCAGCTGGGCGGTTTCTGGGCTAACCGTTGAAAAATCGATGATCAGATGATGCGCGGACAGCCCTCCAAGAAGGCTCTCAATCACCATCAGGACATCTTCATCTCGTGACACACACAGCGCAATGATCTTGGCTGCACGCGGCAGATCCCTGAGGTGTTTCAGGGCGATGACGTTGTTCTCTTGGGTAAACGCTTCGGCGCGATCAGGGCTCCGGTTCCAGACCGCCTTAAGATAGCCTCTGCGAGCTAGATGACCGGCCATCGGCGCTCCCATGGCGCCAAGGCCAATAAAGGCTACTGCGAGCTGGCTCACGCCTGGGTCAGGCCCCATGGGGTTATTGTTCCTCAAGGTAGGTGTAGCTACCAAGGCCTGCGATCAGTTCGCTTTCAAACTGTTTGCGGCGTTCTGGGGTGAGATCGGACTCGAGGAGTTTTTTTCGATAGGCGCGTTCGAGCTCCTCAGGCTCGATGTTGACATAGCGCAACATATCATCGGCGCCATCCCCGTGGGTCGGATCTAGCATCTGATAGCCACCGGTGCCATCGAGTGCAATATTGATCGAATGGGTATCGCCGAAGAGGTTATGCATGTCGCCGAGGATCTCCTGATAAGCGCCTACCAGAAAAATGCCGATCAGGTAGCTTTCGCCGGGGACCATGGCATGGAGCCTCACGGTGGATTCAAGGCTCTGGCAATCAATGTAGGCATCAATTCGGCCATCAGAGTCGCAGGTCAAATCCTGAATGACGCAACGCCGGGTGGGTTCCTCTAACAGTCGCTGCAGCGGCATCACGGGGAACACCTGACCAATGGCCCAGGCATCAGGCATCGACTGGAAGAGAGAGAAGTTACAGAAGACCTTGTCAGCCAGGCGATCATTTAATTCATCGAGAAGCTCGCGGTGGGCTCTAAGGCGAATGTCGAGGCCTCTTCGAACCGCATGCGAAATCGCGGCATTAAGGCGCTCTGCCTCAGCCAGTTGGGCAAGTGATAACTGTCCTTGGACAAACATGGCGCGCGCTTCGGCGAGGTCAAATTGAGCATCGTGATAAATTCCGATCACGGATTCATTGGGCAACCGCTCGAGGCATTCGGCGAGGTCCTCTAAGGGGGCGGCGTCGATATCGAGGGGCGGCGTGGGATCTTCTGGAACGGACTCGACGTCAGTGATATGGGTGATGAGCACAGCATGATGCGCACTCATGGCGCGCCCTGATTCTGTCAGCAGATCTGGATGCGGCAGTTCATATTCAGCGCATACTTCACTGAAGGCCCTGATAATCGAGGCCGCATACTCATCAAGGCTGTAGTTGAGCGAGCATTCACTGGTGGAGCGTGTCCCCTCATAGTCGACCCCGAGGCCACCGCCGACATCAGCGACCTGGATGTCGGCACCCAGCGCCCTCAGTTCAGCATAGTAGCGACCGGCCTCACGGACGGCTGTTTTGACATGGCCGATGTCGGCGATCTGGGAACCCATGTGGAAATGCATCAGTTTGAGCCAGCCGAGTTTGCCGTGACGCTTCAGGTCTTCGACCAGCTTCAGAATCTCACCGCTGTGCAGTCCGAATTTTGATTTTTCGCCGCCGCTGTTTTGCCATTTGCCTGCGCTGATGCTGGAAAGGCGGACGCGGACCCCAAGTTGTGGGTCAATGCCAAGCGCCTCGGCTTCGTTCATGACCACCGCCAGCTCCGAGAGCTTCTCAATCACAATGAAAACTTGGAGGCCGAGGCTGCGGCCGATCAGTGCCAGGCGGATATAGGAGCGATCCTTGTAGCCGTTACAGATGACGATTCCGGCCTCGGAGAGGGCTAAAATAGCCAGTAATTCTGATTTGCTACCTGCCTCCAGCCCAACCGGGTAACGGTCATTACGGATGATGCCTTCGACGACGCCACGTTGCTGATTGACCTTGATCGGATAGATGGGCGTGTAGTTTCCAAGATACTCGAATTCCTCCTTGGCCGTATTGAAGGCGTCGGTGAGCCGGCCGATGCGATCCCTCAGGATATCCTTGAAGCGGACCAGGACGGGGAGGGCGAGGCCTTCCTTGCGGACAGAATCGACGATTTCGACCAGATCGACGGTGCCGTTTTTTGCGGAGCCGGCGGGGTATACCACCACATGGCCTTTGTGATTGATGTCGAAATAGCCCTCGCCCCAATGTTCAATGGCATAGATTTCCCGGGATAGGTCAGTGCTCCAACTCGCGTTCATAAGAATTTCCTTTGATATGGTCTGCAATTATGTGGAAAATCTCGATTATTTTCTATGCGAGGTTTCCTTATGATTGATGCTTCTGGTTGGTTCAGTGAAGTCTATCCCCACCACGGCAGTGCCTTCTCCTTAAAGTTGAAGGCTAAGCTCCACGAGGAGCAGACCCCTTTCCAGAAGATTGAGATTTACGATACAGAGTGGTTCGGCAAGCTCATGATTATTGATGGCTGCACCATGGTATCGGACCGTGATAACTTCCTCTATCACGAAATGATGACGCACCCGGTTCTCTATACCCACCCCGATCCTAAACGGGTCTGGGTAATCGGCGGCGGCGACTGTGGCAGCCTCAAGGAGGTCCTTAAGCACCCTGAGGTGCACCAGGCGATACAGATCGAGATTGACGAGCGGGTCACCCGGCTCGCCGAAATCCATTTCCCAGACCTTTGCTCCTCGAACCAGGATGAAAGAGCGGAGCTCCTCTTCATCGACGGGATTCAGTGGGTCAGGGACGCGGCAGACCAGAGTGTTGATGTCATCATCGTCGACAGCACAGATCCCGTTGGACCGGCTGAAGGCCTTTTTAATGAGGCGTTCTATCGCGACTGCCTTCGGTGCCTTGGCCCCAATGGTATTCTGGTTCAACAGAGTGAATCACCCCTTTTCCATGCCGATCTGATGGCGGCGATGCACGCAACGATGCGAACGGCCGGCTTTACCAACACCCGAAGCTTTTTGTTTCCGCAATGTCTTTACCCTTCTGGTTGGTGGAGCGGTACCATGGCCTCTCAATCGGCCCTCACCGGCTTCCGTGAAGCCGATGCCGCGGGGCGTCCCTTTGAAACGGCCTATTACAACACGGAGATACATCAGGCGGCTTTTGCCACCCCAGTGTTCCTCAGGAAGCGTTTCGCGGACCTCTAAGTATCGAATCATCCGTCAAAATTTAGGAGGAGAAATCCGTCATGGCAGAAAAGGATATCAGTGAAGCATTATTCGTCCTTCGTCAGGAAGTCGAACGATTGGAGTCAAATCACCCAGAAATCAGTGCCAAGCTTGAGTCGCTCCTTGAGAAGCTCGAACATCGACTCGACAGCGAGGATGATGGCAAGAACTTGCATCTCCTGAAGGATTTTAAGGAGGCTGTCGCCACCTTTGAAGTGGAACATCCTACCGCTACTGGCATCATCAATGAGTTGATGCTCACCCTCAGCAATCTCGGGATCTAAGTTCTATAGATCATCGAGTGCCCGTTTCCCGCCAAGGTGTTGCATCTGGCGGGAGATCCACTGTTGACGCTTCAGGACATAGGCACTTGGGGCATTTGCTTTGAGGACCTTAGGGTTCGGCAGAACCGCTGCCAAGAGGGCCGATTCCTCCCGACCCAGTTCGGCGGGGCTTTTTCCAAAGAAGTGAGTGGCTGCCGCCTTGACGCCGTAAATCCCCGGGCCAAATTCCGCAATATTAAGGTAGACCTCGAGAATGCGTTGCTTGGGCCAGCTCAGCTCAATGAGGGCGGTAAAGTAGGCTTCAAGGACCTTCCGGAGGTAGTTTCGACCCCCAAAAAGAAATAGGTTCTTGGCTGTTTGCTGGCTGATCGTACTGCCCCCACGCGGGATTTTTCGGGTTAGATTATCTTCAAGTGCCTGCTCGATCGACTCAAAGTTAAATCCGAGATGGTGGGCAAAGGTCTGGTCTTCTGAAGCCAGGACCGCAAGCTTAAGGTGATGGGTTATCTCATCAAAAGGCACCCACTGATAGTGGATAGTATGGGGCGGATGGGTTGTGGACGTTGGGGTCCAACGATCAATGATCATGAACATGCTGGTGGGTGGCGGGACCCAGCGGAGGATTAATACCGGCGTCGCGCTCAATAGAAACATCACCATCGCTAACCGTTGGAGGGCCCGAAGTGGCGCCGTTTTTGGCGCCCCTTTGAGCGGCTGATTTTTTCGGGCGATCCTGTTGGTGGGGGCCATCGGTGACTTTCTGCTGAATGACACACATTAAAAAGCCGGGGTGGTTAACAAACCCCCCCGGCTTTTTTATCCAGCGCCGAGAGGGCGCACAGGCTTAGAGCTTATTTAACGCATTGAGATCAGCGAAAGCCTGCTGGAGACGATCTGCCATGCTGGTCTGCGCAGAGCGGATCCAGACCCTCGGATCATAGAACTTCTTGTTCGGCTTGTCGGCACCCTCTGGATTGCCGATCTGGCCTTGGAGGTAACCTTCGTTCTTCTTGTAAAACTCACGAATACCGTTCCAGTACGCCCATTGAGTGTCGGTGTCGATATTCATTTTGATGACGCCGTAGCTGATCGACTCACGAATTTCCTCTTCGGTGGAGCCTGAGCCGCCGTGGAAGACGAAGTTTAGGGTGTTTTCTGGAACCCCAAACTTCTCAGAGACGTGTGTTTGTGAGTTCAGCAGAATCTTTGGGGTGAGCTTCACGTTGCCTGGGGAGTAGACACCATGGACGTTCCCAAAGGAGGCGGCAATCGTGAAGTTTGGGCTGATCTTGGACAGGAGTTCATAGGCATAGGCAACATCTTCCGGCTGGGTGTAGAGCGCAGAGTGGTCCATGCCGCTGTTGTCGACACCGTCTTCCTCACCCCCCGTGCAACCGAGTTCGATTTCAAGCGTCATGCCGATCTTGGCCATACGGGTCAGGTATGCGGCGCAGATTTCGATGTTTTCTTCGAGGGGTTCTTCTGAGAGATCAAGCATATGGGAGCTGAACAGCGGCTTGCCGGTTTCAGCAAAGTGCTTTTCGCCGGCATCGAGTAAGCCATCAATCCATGGAAGAAGTTTTTTTGCGGCGTGATCCGTGTGGACAATGACCGGGACACCATAATGTTCAGCCATGAGATGCACGTGGCGTGCGCCTGAGATGGCGCCAAGGATTTGGGCGCCTTGGCCGTCGAGCTTAACGCCCTTGCCCGCGATGAACTGCGCACCGCCATTTGAGAACTGGATGATCACGGCAGAATGGGCCTTGGCCGCCGCTTCAAGAACGGCATTGATCGAGTCTGTGCTGATGACATTGACTGCGGGCAGGGCAAACTTGTGGGCCTTGGCGAACGCGAAAATCTTTTGAACATCCGCGCCAGTGGCTACGCCGGGTTTGACGATATCGAGCAGTTTGTTTGACATCCGGGGACTCCCAATGAAGGTTGATAAAAACGGCGATTTTAACAGATCCGAAGGTCGGTGATGAGTCCCTTAAGCCACAACCAAGTTGACTCCGCCGCTTGGCCTCGCCAAAATGAACCGTTGATCCCTATCCTTATCCCGCCCGATTATTCCCGCGAGGCCATGCGTCACGATGTTCACAGCGATGAGAGCTTGGTTTCCATCAGGGGCCTGAGCTATGGCTATGGTGCCCGCGTCATCTTTGATGATGTCAATCTTGATATCCGACGAGGCAAGATTACGGCCATCATGGGACCGAGCGGCACCGGGAAGACCACGCTCCTGCGCCTCATTGGAGGTCAACTTCGGCCCATGAAGGGCGCCGTGATGTTGGATGGCGAGGACGTGCATGCGCTGCGACGGCACGAACTTTACCAGCTTCGAAAGAAGATAGGGATGCTGTTCCAGAGTGGGGCGTTGTTGACGGACCTTACCGTTTTCGACAACGTGGCTTTTCCGCTGAGGGAGCATACCCCACTCCCTGAGTCGATGATCAGAACGTTGGTGCTGATGAAATTAGAATCGGTAGGCCTTCGGGGGGCGAGAGACTTGTTTCCGGCAGAGCTTTCGGGGGGTATGGCGCGCCGTGTCGCCCTAGCCCGTGCCATTATGCTAGACCCGATGATGTTGATGTATGACGAGCCATTCACCGGTCAGGACCCCATTTCCATGGGCATTCTGGTGAAGTTGATCCACGACCTTAATAAGGAGCTGGGGCTCACCAGCATCGTGGTCTCGCACGATGTGAAGGAGACCATGGCCATTGCCGACTGGGTCTACGTGATTTCCGGCGGTCGGGTGGTGGGGGAGGGGACGCCTGAGGCCTTGGCTTTGAGCGATTCGCCCTGGATCCATCAGTTTATCGAAGGGGCACCGGATGGTCCGGTTCCGTTTCATTACCCGGCGGAAGATTACCGCCTTGATTTGCTGGGTCCTGCGGCGGGACTTGAATCGCCACCAAAACAAATATGCTGACGTTTTTTCAATCCCTCGGGCGGTCTACCCTTGAAGCACTGCAGAAGCTGGGTCGCTCTCAAATCTTCTTGTTGCACGTGATGACGGGCTTGCCGCTGCTGATGAGACGGCCGCGTCTCCTATTGAAAGAGGTTTACACTGTTGGCGTGCTGACCATTATGCTGATCAGCGTGTCCGGTCTTTTCGTCGGGATGGTCCTCGCACTCCAAGGATACAATGTCCTCTCAGATTTTGGCGCCGAGGAGTCACTCGGTGTGATGGTCGCTGCCTCCTTGGTGCGTGAGCTGGGTCCGGTGGTCACGGCGCTCCTTTTTTCAGGGCGTGCAGGCTCTGCCTTGACCGCTGAAATCGGTTTGATGAAGGCCACCGAACAGCTCGCTGGAATGGAAATGATGGCTGTTGATCCTTTGCAGCGGACCATTGCCCCGCGTTTTTTTGCAGGGGTCTTGTCGATGCCCTTGCTCGCCGGCCTCTTTACCGCCGTCGGGGTGATCGGTGGTTATTTTATCGGGGTGGGTCTACTCGGTGTCGATCATGGTCCTTTCTGGTCTCAGATGCAGGCGAAGATTGATTTTGAGGATGATGCGCTCAATGGCCTAATCAAGAGTCTGGTCTTTGGGGTCATCGTGACCTGGATTGCGGTGTTTGAAGGCTATGATGCGGTCCCGACAGCAGAGGGGGTCAGTCGCGCGACCACGCGCTCTGTCGTCTATTCCGCCTTTGCGGTATTGGGTTCTGATTTTTTGCTTACAGCTCTTATGTTCGGGGATTGATTGATGCAGGCCTCCAGAATGCTAGAAATTTGGGTGGGCGTCTTTGTGGCGCTTGGCCTCTTAGGACTTTTTTTTGTGGCCATAGAGGTGAGTAATCTCGGGGAGTTCCGTTCCACCGAGGGGAGTTATCGAATCAAGGCTCATTTTGGCAATATCGGCGGACTTCGAGTGCGGGCTCCTGTATCCATGGCCGGGGTCACTGTGGGGCGCGTCGAAAAGATTGGTTTCGATGAACAGCGCTATGAAGCGATCGTCGACATTCGGGTCGATCCGGCCTTTAAAAAATTGCCTGACGATACCAGTGCGAGCATTCTGACGGCAGGCCTCCTTGGCGAACAGTACATTGGACTCTCCGCAGGGGGTTCTGACGTCTATCTCGGTGAGGGTGATGAAATCGAACTAACGCAGTCGGCGGTGGTTCTCGAGCAGTTGATCAGCCGCTTCCTCTTCAATAAGGCAGAAGAGGGGAAGGGGGATCCCAAGGCCGCCTCGGCGGCAGCCGCCGATCAGGCTCAAGTCCCCGAGGTCCAGGACGAGCAAAGCCTGGATGCCGCCCCGCTCGCTGTCGCGAAGCCTCGCCATTCGAGTGCAAAGGCTCCGGCCCATCACCCTTCAGCCGTCATGACCCCCAGCAGACCGCTAGCACGTTCGGCGAACAAGGATAAAATCGCTACCAAGAGCCCGCACGGCAAGGTGTTGCCGCCCAGCAACCGACGTTGACCCTCATGCCTGCCGCCAACCAACGTCCGACCCTTGATTTTGATCCACAGCTGACTGAAGGCTGTTATCGGTTGCGGGGGGAATTGACCTTTGCAACGGTCACTCAGGCGTTGAAGGCCACCCGCAAATTGATGGAGAGGGGCACTAGCCATGTGGTCTTTGACTTCTCAGGTATCCGCCGATCGGACAGTGCGGGGGTGGCCCTTTTGATTGAATGGCAACGCATGGCCGCCTCGGTTGGCCGAACGTTGCGGTACACCCAGGTGCCTCATGCCCTCAATGCCATTATGCGGGTGAGCGGTGTCGTCGGCATGTTGCCGCTCGATACCCCAACACATCCCGTCCAACCCCTCCACTGAATTCAAGAGACCAAGCGATGGATAAGCTGATGATCACCGGGGGTACCCCCCTCAACGGGGAGCTCCGTATTTCAGGCGCCAAAAATGCGGCGTTGCCTATTCTTGCGGGGACACTCCTATCCGATACACCCATCAGCGTCGGCAATGTGCCGCACCTTTTGGATATCACCACGACACTGGAACTCCTCGGACGCATGGGCGTCGGGCTCACTGTGGATGAAAAGCTGAATGTGGAGGTCGATCCGACCGCCATCAAAAGCTTTACGGCGCCCTATGACTTGGTCAAAACCATGCGGGCCTCGATTCTCGTTCTGGGCCCATTGGTGGCCAAGTTTGGTCGCGCCGAGGTGTCTTTGCCGGGGGGCTGTGCCATTGGTGGTCGCCCGGTCAACTTGCATCTAGCGGGACTAGCCCAGATGGGCGCAGAGATTGAGGTCCGCAATGGCTATATTCATGCTAAGGCGAAGCGGCTCAGGGGTTGCCGCCTGGTCCTCGACCTCGTGACCGTGACCGGCACTGAAAATCTGATGATGGCAGCAACCCTCGCGGAGGGAACGACCATCATTGAGAACGCGGCGAGAGAGCCTGAGGTCGTCGATCTGGCCCGATTTTTGAACATGATGGGCGCAAATATCCAGGGGGCAGGGACGGATGTCTTGGTGATTGAGGGAGTTGATTCTTTGTCGGCCAAAGGCCAGAGTTACCGGGTCATGCCTGATCGGATCGAGGCGGGGACCTACTTGGTCGCTGGCGCCATGACCGGAGGCAAGGTCAAACTGAAGGATGTCCGTCCCAATATTCTTGATGCCGTTCTCCAGAAGCTCAGGGAGTCTGGCGCTAAAATCGTGACGACGGAAGATACCATTGAACTCGATATGGACGGTCAAAGACCGCATTCGGTGTCCCTTCGCACAGCCCCTTATCCTGCGTTTCCAACTGACATGCAGGCCCAGTTTATGGCGCTCAATGCGGTGGCTGATGGGGTTGCTGTCATTACCGAAACGATTTTCGAAAATCGGTTTATGCATGTCCAGGAAATGCAGCGCATGGGGGCGGATATCACCGTGGAGTCCAATACGGCCATCATTCGGGGTAAGCCGCAGCTGAATGCGGCTCCGGTGATGGCGACGGATCTCCGCGCATCGGCCAGTCTGGTGCTTGCAGCACTGGTGGCTGAGGGGCAAACGGTGGTGGACCGGATTTATCACATCGATCGTGGATACGAATGCATTGAGGAAAAGCTGGCGCAGCTCGGTGCTGAAATCCGCCGTGTTCCACAATAACCCCGGACGGATACTGGCGTGCTAACACTGGCTCTTTCTAAAGGACGCATCTACGACGAGGCGATTGCTCTCCTTGGGCGCATCGGCATTGAGCCGACGGTCGATCCCGACAAGAGCCGAAAGCTCATCCTGCCTTCAAATCGCGAGGGCCTTCAGTTTTTGGTTATTCGAGCCAGCGACGTTCCGACCTATGTTGAATATGGTGCGGCGGACCTTGGTGTCGCCGGCAAGGATGTCCTTGCTGAGTACGATACCCAGGGCCTTTACGAGCCACTGGATCTTGGTATAGCGCGTTGCCGACTGATGACGGCAGGTCGTCAGGGCCTTTCGTTCGAGCCTGGGAGTCGGGTTCGGGTAGCCACCAAATATGTCAAGACGGCCCATCGCTACTTCGCCAGTAAAGGGATTCAGGCTGAAATCATTAAGCTTTATGGCTCGATGGAGTTAGCGCCTCTGGTCGGGCTTGCCGACTGTATTGTAGACGTGGTCGACACCGGGAAGACGCTGAAGGCCAATGGACTTGAGCCCCTCGATTTGATTATGGAGGTCAGCAGCCGGCTCATTTTGAACAAGGCGGCCATGAAAATGAAACATCGGGAAGTGAAAGCCTTCATCGATGAGATACGCCATGCCCTGGAATTGAAGCCATGAATGATAGATTGACGATCAAACGGTTGGATGCAAGCGCCGTTGATTTTGATAACGATCTCCTCAAGGCCCTGGCCTATGACGCAGTCTCTGATGCTGAAATCCACGAACGGGTAAAGAGAATCATTGAGGACGTTCGGGTCGGGGGTGATCAAGCGGTGATTCGCCTCACGCAGCAATTCGACCACTTCGAGTCGTCCTCAATCAATGACCTTGAGTTATCGGCCGATGCCCTTCGGGCTGCCTTTGAGCAACTCCCAAAGGTGATGGCGGAGGCCTTGAAGCGCTCGGCCCAAAGGATCAGAACCTATGCCGAGCACCAGAAACTCTCCTCTTGGCGCTTGACCGAAGCCGATGGCACCGTCCTGGGCCAGAATGTGACCCCCCTTGACCGGGTCGGTATTTATGTCCCGGGTGGCAAGGCCGCCTATCCCTCATCGGTCCTGATGAATGCGATTCCGGCGCATGTCGCAGGGGTTGAACAGATCATCATGGTATCGCCGACGCCGGGGGGGACCCTCAACGATCTGGTGTTGGCGGCAGCCCATGTCGCGGGCGTCAGTCGCGTTTTTCGTATCGGTGGCGCGCAAGCGATAGCCGCGCTCGCCTATGGGACGGAAGGCATTCCCCGGGTAGACAAGATCGTGGGTCCCGGCAACATCTATGTGGCGACTGCGAAAAAGATGGTGTTTGGTGCGGTGGGCATCGATATGGTGGCCGGTCCCTCGGAGATTTTGGTGATCGCCGACGGGGAGACCGATCCCGACTGGATAGCCATGGATTTATTCTCTCAGGCGGAACATGACGAAGATGCCCAGGCGATATTGATCAGTCCTCACTCGCAATATCTTGATCAGGTGGAAGCCAGCATGAATCGACTCTTGCCTGATATGGCACGGGCCGAAGTCATCCGAGCGAGTCTGACCCGTCGTGGGGTATTGGTGTTAGTGAAGGACCTTGATGAGGCGGCCAGCGTCGCCAACCGGATCGCCCCCGAGCATCTTGAGTTATCCGTTCAAGACCCCGAAGGCTTGGCTACAAAAATCCGTCATGCCGGTGCCATTTTCATGGGCAGGCATACGGCTGAGGCACTAGGTGATTATTGCGCGGGTCCCAATCACGTGCTCCCGACAGCCTCTACCGCTCGGTTTTCTTCGCCCTTGGGGGTTTATGATTTTCAGAAACGCTCCAGTGTTATTTTTTGCTCCAAAGAGGGGGCCCAAACCCTTGGCAGAACAGCGGCCACGCTGGCCCGTGGCGAAGGGCTTGACGCGCATGCACGGTCCGCGGAATACCGCTGTGAGTCGCCCAGGTGAGCGTTCCAAAACACCACCCTTTTGAGGTCTTGAGGCCCGAGCTTCAAGCCCTCAGCGCCTATCACGTTACTGATTCCAAAGGTTATATCAAACTGGATGCCATGGAAAATCCCTACGCCTGGCCCGAGGAGATGGTTGATCGCTGGGTTAAGAGGCTCCGACATGCGGTACCCAATCGTTATCCGGATCCTGCCTGCGATTCTTTGAAGGAGGCCTTGAGGCAATCCAATCAGGTGCCCGCCGACAAGGCCTTGCTCCTAGGTAATGGTTCTGACGAGATCATCCAGATTCTTTTGATGGCGTTGAAACCAGGCGCTGTGGTTATGGCTCCAGAGCCGACGTTTGTCATGTATCGGCAAATCGCGCTCAGCCTTGGTCTTGAGTTTGTGGGGGTCCCCCTCAATCCAAAGGATTTTTCTCTTGATGGCCCTGGCTTCAAGATGGCGATCGAAGAGCACCAGCCGGCTATGATTTTCTTGGCTTATCCCAATAATCCGACCGGTAATCTTTTTGCCCATAGCGAGATCTTGAGTATTCTTGAGGCCGCACCGGGCTTGGTGGTGCTCGATGAGGCCTATGCCCCTTATGCCTCCTCGAGCTTTATGCGCGATCTCTTGATCTATGAGCATCTTCTGGTGATGCGAACGCTCTCAAAGCTCGGGCTTGCAGGGCTTCGCCTTGGCTTTCTGGCAGGATCCCCGACACTGATCAATGAATTCGACAAACTCAGACTGCCTTATAACATCAACTGCCTCACGCAGATGAGCGCAGAGTTTGCGCTCTCTGAGCCTCTTGTTTTTGAACAACAAGTGGCACAAATCCGGTTGGATCGGGCCGCTCTCGATGGAGCCCTTCGGGCGTTGTCGGCGGTAGAAGTTTTTGAAAGTGAGGCGAACTTCATTCTCGTTCGTCTTCAGGGGCGTGACCCAACGAAGATGTTCATGGCACTCAAATCCCGCGGCATCCTGATCAAGAACCTTCATCCCCAAGGGGGCTTTCTAAGCGGGTGCCTTCGCATTACCGTTGGAACACCCTTAGAAAATCACCACTTCCTTGAAGCCTTCAAGGCTGCTTTGGACGACCCTCAGTAATCGGCCTTTGGGGGTCTGAATCCCTATAGAGTGCGCGGTTTTTCTTGACCCTTGAGCCTTTCTGCACCAAAATCCCTTCGCTGAAGCGAGAAGGAAACACTGTGTTTCAAACTTGGGCTTGCTAGGCGTTGTGAGGACCGCAGCGCGGCTTGGGCTATCGAATTTTCCTCGAAACGGAGTATCTGAATGATAAGTGGCGTCGATAACGAAAAACGCCGGTTCCTGACCCAGGCCGCCAGCGTGGTGGGTGCCGTAGGGGCAAGCCTGGTTGCCGTGCCGTTTGTATCATCGATGCGCCCTAGCGCCAAAGCAGAAGCTCTTGGGGCGCCCGTGGAGGTCGATATCGAAAAGCTCGAACCCGGTCAGCGTCTTGTCGTTCTTTGGCGCGGCAAGCCGGTGTGGGTCCTCAAAAGGACGCAGGACGTCTTAGGTTCTTTGGTTGAACTCGACGGAGAGGTGCTTGACCCGAGATCTGAGCAGTCCATTCAACCGGCCAACAGTAAGAATGAGGCGCGCTCTATCCGGCCTGAAATTTTCGTCGCGGTCGGTGTTTGCACGCATTTGGGCTGTTCCCCGGTGTTTCGCCCGGAGATCGCTCCGGCAGATCTCGGCGCTGATTGGAAGGGGGGCTTCTTTTGTCCGTGTCACGGATCTAAATTTGACCTCGCGGGTCGGGTCTACAAGGGAGTACCCGCACCTGTAAATCTTGAGATCCCGCCGTATTATTTCGCCAGCGACAACCAGCTTGTCGTCGGCCTCGAAGGAGAGCATGCATCATGAGTCAGAGAGACAGAGGCGCATCGTTTCTGGCGTGGCTGGATGAACGATTGCCGGTTGCTAAATTTCTTGAAGACCAGCTGCTCAAGTACTACGCCCCAAAGAATTTCAACTTTCTTTATTTCTTCGGCTCCTTGGCCCTCTTGGTGCTAGTCAATCAGCTTGTGACCGGGATCGTTTTGGCGATGCATTACAAGCCAGCGGCTGAGCTTGCTTTTGACTCGGTCGAATACATCATGCGCGATGTCGATTGGGGCTGGCTGCTCCGTTATCTGCATTCGACGGGGGCCTCCTTATTGTTTGTCGTGATCTACATGCATATGTTTCGCGGCATTTTCTATGGTTCGTTCAAGAAGCCGCGGGAGCTTCTGTGGCTGTTCGGTATGGTGATCTTTGTCTTGTTGATGGCTGAAGCGTTCATGGGTTACCTCTTACCCTGGGGACAAATGTCCTATTGGGGTGCTCAGGTGATCATCTCGTTGTTTGGCGCCATTCCAGTGATTGGAGAGGATCTCGCGACTTGGATTCGGGGCGATTACGTGATTGCTGATGCAACCCTCAACCGGTTCTTCGCCCTCCATGTCATTGCCGTTCCCTTGGCTATCATGGGATTGGTGGTCCTTCACCTCGCGGCGCTGCGAACCGTTGGGTCGAACAATCCAGACGGTATTGAGATCAAGAAAAACCGTGATCTCGTCGGCATTCCGAAGGACGGTATTCCGTTTCACCCTTATTACACGGTGAAAGATCTTTATGTGGCAGGGCTGTTTTTGACTATTTTTGCCTGGATTGTTTTTTATAGTCCAGACATGGGAGGCTTGTTCCTTGAGCATCCGAACTTTGATCCTGCGGATCCGATGAAAACGCCCGAACACATCCAGCCGGTGTGGTACTTCACGCCGTTCTACTCGATTTTAAGAGCGATTCCGAGCAAATTGGGCGGGGTTGTTGGCATGGGCTCATCCATTCTCGTGCTCTTCCTGTTGCCGTGGCTTGATCGCTGCCCAGTGAAATCAATTCGCTACCGCGGCCCCTTGTTCAAGATTGCACTGACGGCCTTCATTATCAGTTTCCTTGGGCTGGGTGTGCTTGGTACGAAGCCCGTGACCGAGACTTACACCTTGATGGCGCGGGGATTTTCTGTGATTTATTTCAGTTTCTTCCTGTTCATGCCCATTTTCTCCTCGGTGGAGATCACCAAAGAGGTGCCACTGCGCTTAACCGAATCGGTTTTGCCTCTCGCTAAGCGGGAAGGCTTTCAGTGGCGGCTCATTGAGGAGGGCATCTCGGCACTCCAGCATTCACCCCTCATAGAATCGCTCAAGGGACTCATGTCCAAACTGCGTGGGAACCATCAGGGACGTTAAGCGGAATGAAAAAGGTACTGATTTTCTTGTGGTTGTGTGTGCTTCCGCTCAAAAGCTTCGCGGAGACTGGCGTTGAACTAGAGCATGCTGATGCCAATGCGTTCGACCAGCTGTCCGTGATTCGTGGAGCGGGTTACTATGGTGAATATTGCCTCGCCTGTCATGGTCTCAAGCAGATCCGTTATTCGAGGATTTCTAAGGATCTCAAGGTGAATGAAACCGTCATGCGCGACTTGATCTTACTGGGTGATGCCAAGATCTATGATGTGGTGCGGTCTGCCATGCCCGTTGAGAGTGCGAAGCTGGCTTTTGGCGTTGCCCCTCCAGATCTTTCCTTGGTGACCCGTTCGCGGGGTGCCAACTGGGTGTACACGTACCTCAAATCCTTCTATGAAGATTCCAAGCGTCCTTATGGGGTGAATAACGCCCTGTTACCGAACGTGGCCATGCCCAATGTACTGTGGGAGCTTCAAGGGCCACAGGGGGCTGTGGAGGAGCGGGTGGATGGCAAGCTCAAAGTCGTGGGAGTTGAGAGTCATGGTCATGGGACGCTGACTGAACGGCAATTTGACCAAGTCGCTAACGACCTTGTGAACTTCCTCTCTTATGTATCTGAGCCTTCTATATTGCAGCGGGTCCCTCTCGGAAAATACGTTATTGCGTTCCTTTTGTTCCTGACCTACCTCTTCTACCGATTGAAGAAGGAATATTGGAAGGATATCGATTAGGCCGTCGACCCCCCCAACGGGCGCTCGGGCCCCTCTTCATAGAGGCTCCGAGGCTCACTGGGGAGGGGCCTTTTAGCCCTCGTTTTTTTGTCCGCATCAAAATCTAAAGATGAATTCCCTTAAACCGTATCTTATTCGGGCCATCTACGACTGGATTCTCGACAACAGCTTTACCCCCTTTATGCTGGTTGATGCCGCGATCGATGGGACCTTGGTGCCGGAGGCGTTTGTTGAAGAGGGTCGAATTGTTCTAAATCTCCGCCCTGAGGCCATCAAGTCACTGGATCTTGGTAATGACTTCGTCAGCTTCAATACGCGCTTTAGCGGAAAGCCCATGCAGGTTCATGTTCCCATTCAGGCGGTGCTCGCCCTTTATGCCCAGGAAAATGGCCGAGGGATGGTCTTTGATCAAGAAGAAGCAGGTGATGACACCACGCCGCCGCCCCAGCCCCAGCCTCCGGTGACGGAGCCACCGAAAGCCCGCCCTGCCCTTAGGGTCGTGAAATAAGGGGGCCTGGGGCTAGACCTTATTCTTTGAGGTCAAGGGGCGCAGGAGGGTCCCGTCAGGCTGTTCAAGGTACTGTCAAAATGACAGACGATCGTCCAGAAAGGTTTTAAACTGGTAGGATTCGTTCTGATCGCCCAAAAATCATAATCGCCGCTCCGCCGGTCTCCGGTCGCATCAAGTGCCGTCCACCCCGTTCCCCCAAAAAAAAGATTGGAGGTCTCACCCAGAAGGTCTTGGTCGCTTTTGATGACGGCTCTTTTTCGATAGCTGGCATTAAGGCCTGCGACGAAGGTGGCATCATAGGCCGCGATGGCAAAGGCGTCCGGCACCTCCCCGGTCCGCTCTAGATAGCGTTTTGATAAGGCATCCGAACGAACTTTGGCGGCAGCGGATAGCCCAAAATTGGGGTTGGGATAATCGGTGTCGATGGCGAATTGGGCCGCGATGGAATCACTCAAGAGGACTTGACTGTTCGCAACCCCATCGCTGCCATACCAGCGGATGCTCCGAAGGGAAGGGGTCTTGGCAGCCACCTTCATGATGCTGGTGATTTCATCAAAGGAAGCGGCATAGATGGCGACGTTCTTGGTGGTGGCCCCAGGAGATGCGAGCGCTTCAAGCAGCTGCCGGTTGACTTCAGCCACGATGGGGGTGAAATCTTGTTGGTCATTGTTGCTGTAACGAATGCCATTCAGCATCTGCCCGCCGGACGCTGTGAATTGAGTTTTCAGAGAGTCATGGAGGCCGTTGTTGCCAAGATCGTCGCGCCACAGGGGGATCAGCGTCTTGATGCCGCGCGCCTTGAGGAGTGCCAACAGGGCTTCTGCCTCATGGATATCGTTGGGGACGATGCGGTAGATCCCATCTCCTGGCTTGCCGAGGGACGAGGCGGTACTGCCTTGACTGATAATCGGGACCCTCAGCCGTGCAACCGAGTCGATCAAAGCACCGACTTCACTGCTTGATTGGGGGCCCACCATGGAAATGGCCCCGGCGCGGACCAACGCATGGTAACGATCAATGGCCAAATCTGGTTGCAGCGCCGTATCTTCGATCTGAAGCTTGATTCTGGCGGTTGATTGGTGATCTTTAAAATAGACATTGAGATCATCCCGGGCAAATTCCATCATCACCTGACTGGCTTTTCCAAGTGAAGACCAGTTGCCCGTCAAGGACAAGAGGCCGCCGATCTTGATCGATTCCGCTTGTGCAAGGGTTCCCGCGAGAAGCATCAAGAGGGTGGTGGCTCCCTTCTTGGCGCAGTTCATTTTCAAAGGTCGGGTCATGATCGCTGGCATCGCTCTTTATCCAAAGGGGTTCACAGATTGATAGTATCAGAAGTCACCCGCATCGCTAGGGGTGGTTTTAATCTTGCAATTCAGTGATTCCCTCGGTAGATTGAATCGGTACTTTAAGGTGCCTGACCCATGGATCTCGTGGGTCGGGTTAAACGGGAAGCTGGTCCATCAAGCGTTCATCGCTCTGATCAAGCCGGCGCTGCCCCCGCAACGGTAGGTGAGTCAAGAGACCCCAAAATGCCACTGTGCCTCGTGCATGGGAAGGCGGTGTCTTCAGTGGAAACGCTGCTCACGAGCCCGGAGACCGGCCTTAAAGTCAGCGACCGCTGCGGAGGGCATTCAGGTTGGCTGGTCTGCCTTAGGCCTTAGAACCTGTCCTCTGCTGCATGCCCGCTAATCTGATCGTTTTGTCCACAGTGGCCTTTTCACACGCCGTGAGCGGGTGTTGCCACGGCTGGCTCCATGGACAAGATGATGCGACAGAGACGATTATGGATGGCCTTGATGGGCCTTTCCCCCCTCACTCTTCATGCCGAGAGCGATTCTCAAAATTCCCTTGATCCAGTGGTGGTCACCGCAACCCGCAGCACCGTTAAGGAATCTGCCTTAGGGAATACGGTGACCGTCATCACCGCCGAAGAAATTAAAGCACGAAGACTCAACAGTGTGTCAGATGTGCTTCGGGTAGTCCCGGGTCTTGATGTGGTCAGTACCGGTGGCCCCGGGCAACAGGTCTCGGTCTTTACTCGAGGAGCGAACTCAAACCAGACGCTGGTGTTGATCGATAACATCCAGATGAATGATCCCAGTAATCCGAATAACTCCTTTGATTTCGCGAATCTTCAGGTGGATAACATTGAGCGAATTGAGATTCTTAGGGGCGCTGCGAGTGCCATGTGGGGGGCTGATGCGATGGGCGGGGTGATCCACATCATCACCAAACATGGGAAAGGGGCGCCGACCTTCAGCGGATTGGCTGAAGGGGGCAACTACAATACCTGGAAAACCGGTGGGGGTATCTCAGGCTCTGAAGATCATCTTAATTACACCCTAAATGCAAGCCATCTCAGTGACCTAGGCGTCTCCGCGGCGGCCCAGTCGATGGGTAACCGGGAACGGGATCCTTACCAGAATACGACCGTACAAGGCCGCTTAGGCTATGAGCTGACCGATGACCTTGATCTTGATTGGACGCTTCGCTACAACGCCGCAGAGGTAGGCCTTGATAACTGCGGCGGCACGGGCTATGTCAACTTCAATAAGCAATTTGTGCCCTGTGACAATCCCTTTTATTTTTCAGATACCAATCAGCTTTATACGCGCGGACAGGCTCGGCTGTTCGCTTTTGATAATCTTTGGGAACAGCGCTTTGGGGTGAATTACACCCTTAACGATCGTCAAACGCGCTACACGACGATCCCATCGCCCAACTGGGTGCCTGCGACCCTGAATCAGGGTCAGCAGACCAAGGTCGAATGGCTTCATATCCTCCATCTGCATGAGACTGATACCCTAACAGCGGGCATCGAGGGTAAGTTTGATAGTCTCGACAATCAGAATACCTACAGCCACATCATGTCCAGTATGACCAATGCGGGCTATTACGTTCAAAACCAGCTGGACTGGTTAGAACGTTTTCACACCACACTGGGCGGGCGCCTTGATGATAATAGTCTCTATGGCAGCCACCTGACCTGGCGTTACAACCAAAGTATCGAGGTGCCGGAACTCAATCAGCGGATCAAGGCGAACGTGGGGACGGCCTTCAGACCCCCGTCCCTGTGTGAGCTTAATAAGGCCTGCTATGGCAATCCCGAGCTAAAGCCTGAGACCAGTATCAATGGGGATGCAGGCCTTGAACAGGATCTTTTTGGGAAAGAGATCACCCTAGGGGCCCTCTACTTTGATAATCGTTTCAGTAACTTGATTCAGTGGGATCCGAGTGCCAACGGGGGTCTTGGTAATGTCGAAAATGTCAGTTCCGCGGTTGCCCGAGGGATCGAAAGTTTTTTTGAGTGGAAGCCGGTTGATGTCCTCGCCGTCAGGGCTAACTACACGTTCGATCAAACCCACGGACTTTACAATGCCACCACGGGCCAAAGAACGAATGACGCCTTGCTATTAAGGCCCAAGAACAAAGGTAATTTCGATATCGACTATCATGTTCTCCCTGCTGTGACGACCCATCTCAATGTGTTAGTGGTCGGTCATCGGAGTTCCTTCGACGTGAATGGCGCGGTCGTCAACGTGCCAGGCTATGTTCTCGTCAATGTATCGAGTAACTATGAAGTGACCCAGAACATCACCCTGTTTGCCCGCCTCGACAATCTGCTTAATAAGCAGTACCAACAGGTCTGGGGTTATGGAGCGCTGGGGTTTACTGGGATTGGCGGAGTCAACGTGAGCTACGATTGAGGGAGTTCTGGAAGAACTTTTGGGTGCCTAGTGGGTCTCCCTTTGGAGGCTTTAGGTCGTGAAACAATAGAGTGTCATAAAGGGAGATTCTTTAACATGTCGTTCGATGGATCCTGTTTTAAAAAACCAACGCCTGCAGAATTAAAAAAAATCCTATCGGAAGAGCAGTTCTATGTGACCCAAGGGGAGGGCACTGAAAAGCCTTTTCATAATCCCTACTGGGATCATCACGAAGAAGGGATTTATGTCGACGTAGTTTCTGGTGAAGCCTTATTTAGTTCTCTTGATAAGTTTGATTCAGGGACCGGCTGGCCGAGTTTTTCGCGCCCCGTCGAGGAAAGCCATGTGGTGATGCGCGTTGACCACTCGCTCTTGCGGGTGAGGACGGAAGTCCGCAGCAAGCATGCAGATTCTCATCTCGGCCACGTCTTTGATGATGGTCCGATGCCAACCGGAAAGCGTTATTGTATTAATTCAGCGGCCATCCGCTTCATACCAAAAGCCGAGATGGACGCTGAGGGTTACGCGTCCTTGAAGGGTTTATTCGATAGCGATGGATGAGTGAGATTCATCCGCGTCGAACCCTCTCGACCATCATAAGAAGCAGATTCACCCGCGACGGCTCATAAAAGATCAACCAGGGCCCACCGATGCCCCAGGTTTGGTTATGATGACAAGTTGCGGAATTTTTAGAGTAGCCCATCATAGTGACCACCAGTAGAACCAGAACCACCAAGGCCGTTAGCAAAACGACTCGATCCATCCTTGCTGAGCGCGGTATCTTTTCTGTCGAAGAGCTCGCGAATGCCGATATAGAGCAGCTCATCAAGATCCCAGGGTTCGGAAAATCCAAAGCAACGCGCATGGTGCGTGCGGCCAAATACATGATCGGTGGCATAGGCCGAACCGGTCCGGACGATACGGTGCTTACAGATGCCGAGGAGCTCGCGGGTTCGATTGATCTGGGGCGGGGTGACCTCTATATCAACCAAGAACTGAGTCTCCTCGAGTTCAATCGTCGGGTTCTAGAGCAGGCCAAGGATCTCGGAACGCCCCTCCTTGAGCGACTCAATTTCCTTTGTATTTCCTGTTCAAACCTGGATGAATTCTTTGAGGTGAGGGCTGCGGGCCTCATTCAGCGAGCAGACCTTGGTGCGACCCGGACGGAGCCTGACAATCTGACGCCGCAGGAAACCTTAAGCGCCATTGGTGCCAGCGCGCATGCTTTGGTCGCTGAGCAGTATCGGGTCCTCAATGACATTCTGCTCCCAGAGCTTGAGACGCAAGATATTCGATTTCTGAGGCGCAGTCAGTGGTCTGATCGTGAGCAGAATTGGCTAAAGACCTTCTTCGAAGAGCAGTTGCTCCCCATCCTGAGCCCCATTGGTCTTGATCCGGCGCATCCCTTTCCAAGGATTCTCAATAAAAGTCTCAACTTTATTATTTCTCTCTCAGGAAAGGATGCCTTTGGCCGCGAGATTCAACTCGCGATACTCCAGGCGCCCCGGTCATTACCCAGAATCATCCAGCTACCCGCCGAAGAAACGGGCAGTGGTGCCAGTGACTTTGTCTTTCTCTCCTCGATTATTCATGCCTACGTTGGAGAGCTTTTTCACGGTGTCAAGGTCAAGGATCTCTACCAGTTCCGCGTCACCAGGAACAGTGAGATGTATCTCGATGAAGAGGAGATCGATGATCTTCTCAGAGCTCTTGAAGGCGAGCTCAGTAGTCGTAACTATGGGGACGAAGTCCGTCTCGAAGTGGCTGATAACTGTCCCAAAGAGATCATTCATTATCTTCTTGGCCAATTTGATCTCACTCTCGATCGGCTCTATAAGGTGAATGGCCCGGTGAATCTTAGTCGGGTTCGCGAGGTCTACGATCTGATTGATCGCCCTGAATTGAAGTATCCCGCATTTACCCCGGGAGGTCCCATCGAGATGGCCGGTGGTCATGATCTCTTTGAGGTTATCAGGAAGCGAGACATCCTCCTCCATCACCCTTACGAGAGCTTCGCGCCGGTCGTAGAATTGATTCGCCAGGCAGGAGAAGACCCCAATGTGCTCGCGATCAAGCAAACCCTTTATCGAACCGGGGCCAATTCACCGATCGTTGATGCCCTTTTACGGGCGGCGAAGGCGGGGCGGGATGTGACCGTCGTGGTCGAACTTCGGGCCCGTTTTGATGAAAAGGCAAACATTTCATTGGCCAATCGTCTGCAAGAGGCTGGGGTTCAAGTGGTCTATGGGATCGTCGGCTACAAGACCCATGGCAAGATGCTGTTGATCCTCCGTCGTGAGGAAGGACATCTTCGCTATTACACGCACCTAGGTACCGGTAATTACCATCTCAAGACCGCCCGCCTTTACACCGACTATGGTCTCTTCAGCGCGGATCAACTCTTAGGCGAAGATGTCCGTAAGGTCTTTGTGCAGCTGACCAGTCTTGGTAAGGTGGGGCGGCTTAATAAGCTGTTGCAGGCCCCCTTTACTCTCCATCAGGGATTGATTCGGAAAATTCAGCGCGAGACCGAGCATGCCCTTGCTGGGCGGCCTGCGAGGATTATCGTCAAAGTGAACGCGGTGGCTGAGCCGTTGCTGATTCAGGCGCTTTATCGGGCTTCCATGGCCGGTGTCGAGATCAAACTCATTGTTCGAGGGATTTGCTGTCTGAGGCCAGGTATTCCAGGAATCTCTGAAAACATCGAGGTCCGCTCGATTATCGGTCGCTTTCTTGAGCATAGTCGGGTCTATTACTTCGAGAATGATGGTGAACCGGAGATTTTTGGGGCCAGTGCCGATTTTCTGGCGCGCAACATGTTTCGCCGCGTAGAGGCCTGCTTTCCGGTCGGCCCCAAAAAACTGGCCGACCGGATGCGGGAAGATCTTGAGGTCTATCTCAAGGATGATTCCAAGGCTTGGCGGTTAAAAGAGGATGGCACTTACGAGCGGGTTCGCCCGGCGGCGCACCCCTTCGAGGCACAGTCGTTCCTTCTAGAGCAACTGAAGCGCTGATTTTTGGGCTTTAAGGCCCTTCCTATGGGTTTTTTTCTTGGCGTTTTTCTTGCTTAAAAACCCTTGTGGATGCCTCGCCTCTGCGGGCGATCAGGTGTCAGGTTCTTCAAGAGTCTGACAACGTCATTGATTGAAATCTGTTCTAGAGAGATTAACTTCCCATGCTTGAAGCCTATCAGAACCATGTGGCCGCCCGGGCCGCGGAGGGACTTGTTCCTGAACCCCTGAGTGCTGAGTGGACCAGTCGTCTGGTTGAACGCCTCCAGGATGCCACCCTCGTTGATGGGGATGTCCTTCTCGATCTTTTAACCCACCGAGTGCCTGCCGGGGTCGATGAAGCGGCCTACATCAAGGCCGGCTTTTTGGCGGCCATCGCCGCGGAGGAAGTGACCTCTCCCGTGGTGACGCCAAAACGGGCGGTCGAACTTTTGGGAACGATGCTGGGCGGCTATAACGTGGCGCCACTGATTGAGGCGCTGAAGAATCCGCAGCTCGCAGATGCGGCCGTCGAGGGGTTGTCCCGCACTCTCCTAGTTTTTGACGCCTTCCATGACGTCAAGGCGTTGGCCGATCAGGGGTTCACGAAAGCTCAGCAGGTGCTCGAGTCGTGGGCCGCTGCAGATTGGTTCACCGCGCGACCCAAGGTGCCTCAGACCATCACGGTGACCGTCTTCAAAGTGCCTGGAGAAATCAATACCGATGATCTTTCGCCGGCTCAAGATGCCTGGTCACGACCCGATATTCCGCTTCATGCCAAGGCGATGTTCAAGGTGCCTCGGGAGGGGGTGGACCAACCGGAGGCACAGATCAGGGAGCTCAAGGCACAGGGCTTTGAGGTCGCTTTTGTCGGTGATGTCGTGGGGACGGGTTCGTCGCGGAAATCAGCGACTAATTCGGTCCTTTGGTATATCGGTCACGACATCCCCTATGTCCCTAATAAACGGGATGGGGGGGTCTGTATTGGCGGCAAGATCGCGCCGATTTTCTTCAATACCATGGAAGATTCAGGGGCATTACCGATCGAGTGTGATGTGAGTCGTCTGAAGACCGGTGATGTGATCGATATCAAACCCTATGCGGGGCAGATTCTTGACCATGACAGCGGTGCGCTGATCACCGACTTTAGCTTGAAGAATGAGATGCTTCTCGATGAAGTACAGGCCGGTGGCCGCATTCCTTTAATTATTGGGCGTGGGCTCACTGATCGCGCCAGAAAAGCCCTGGGCCTTGGTGCTTCCGATGTCTTTAGAAGGCCCCAGTTACCGCCCGACAGCTTCAAGGGCTTTACTCTAGCCCAAAAGATGGTGGGTCAGGCGGCAGGGCTTCCTGGGGTTCGTCCGGGGATCTATTGCGAACCCCGGATGACGACCGTTGGCTCACAAGATACGACGGGGCCCATGACCCGCGATGAACTCAAGGATCTCGCCTGTCTCGGTTTCTCAGCCGATTTGGTGATGCAGTCGTTTTGTCATACGGCAGCCTATCCAAAACCGGTTGACGTCAAAGTGCATCACAGTCTTCCAGATTTCATCATGAACCGGGGCGGGGTGTCGCTGCGTCCCGGTGATGGCATTATTCATTCCTGGCTCAATCGTATGTTGCTGCCGGATACGGTTGGTACCGGCGGGGATTCCCATACCCGTTTTCCGATTGGCATCTCGTTTCCGGCAGGTTCAGGGCTGGTGGCGTTTGCCGCTGCAACCGGGGTGATGCCGCTGGATATGCCAGAATCCGTTTTGGTTCGTTTCAAGGGCTCCCTGCAGCCTGGCATCACGCTCCGTGATCTGGTTCACGCGATTCCTTATGCCGCACTAAAGCGTGGGCTTTTGACCGTTGAAAAGAAAGGTAAGAAGAACGTTTTCAATGGACGGATTCTAGAAATCGAAGGGCTTCCTGACCTTAAGGTTGAGCAGGCTTTTGAGTTGGCCGATGCCTCAGCGGAGCGTTCGGCGGCAGCGTGTACCGTTCGCCTTCATCAGGCGCCGGTGACTGAATACCTAAAGTCCAATGTCGTTCTTTTGAAATGGATGATCCACGAGGGATATGGGGACTTAAGGACGCTTCAGCGACGGATAGAGGCGATGGAGGCTTGGCTGTTGGCGCCGACGCTGCTCGAGCCTGACGCCGATGCCGAGTACAGGGAGATCATTGAGATTGATCTTGATGACATCAAGGAACCTTTGCTGTGTTGTCCTAATGATCCCGATGATGTCAAACCCCTTTCCGAGGTCGCCGGGGTGGCCATTGATGAAGTATTCCTTGGCTCCTGTATGACCAATATCGGCCACTTTAGGGCGGCAGGGCGGGTTCTCGATCAGTTTGGCAAGCAGGTGCCGGGTCGTCTCTGGGTGGTGCCACCGACCCGCATGGATGAAGCGGAACTGACCGAGGAAGGTTATTACGGTATTTTTGGTAAGGCAGGTGCCCGCACCGAAGTGCCTGGTTGTTCGCTTTGCATGGGGAATCAGGCTCGAACGCAAGATGGAGCGACCGTGATCTCAACGTCAACCCGCAACTTTCCCAACCGGATGGGCGCAGGAACTCATGTCTATCTGGCCTCGGCGGAATTAGCTTCGGTGTGCTCGGTGCTGGGGAGAATCCCCAGTTATAGCGAATACATGAATTATATGGGCCAGCTTGCTGATGTCGCCGACGACACTTACCGATACCTTAACTTCAATGAGATGCCCGCCTATCAGGATATCTAGCTTTCCTCCGATCTAAAGAAGGGGGAATTTTGATATTTGAGACCCTTTTGGGGCACGGGGCTCGTTTGAGCGATAATCGATGGATATGATCGTTCCCGAGGAGATGCGCTATGCTATTGATCACTCACACCAGCTGCGGCATATCGCTCTAGGGTGCCCTCACGATTGGTTCGGAATGAAACCCGGTGACCTTGATGAATCGTCAAAAAAAAGATTGATTGCAGCGCTATCTAGTGGCTTCAGCGCTTGGTTTTATCCAACAATCATCCTGAATCACTGATTGACGCCGCTGCCACGACTTACTTAATGCCCTCCTTTTAGCGAGGGTGAAGTCCTGCCCCGATGTCCTATCAAGTGCACCGCTTTCACCGGGACAGACCCTGAAGCTCTTGGTCGAGGTCAATAATCCTCAGACCAACAATGTGGTGACCTTGACCGTCAGCCCTTCGTTTGCGAATGCGTCGCAGGCCCACGTTTCATCCACCCCGGTCTGGGAGTTTGATTGGACGCCAATCGTGGGTGATGTTGGCGTAGAACAAGTGACGTTCAATAAGGCCTTGAAGAAACTCATGGCACGACGCACATTTATTCACCCTATCTCAAAGTCACGGTAACGGCCTCACCGACGCCATCAGTGGACATATTGACGGTGCCCTCGATGTTCTCCTCTCCCCTCGTCAATGGGATCCCCAGGGGGGTAAAAGAGCGCAAAGGAAAGTCAACGGCATCATTCCCTGCACCCTTTAGGCGCTTCATCATGGTGGATGGAGGTGTTTTAATTTCACTCCTGGGGCCGGTCTCCATTATGATGACCTCCTTAGCTATGGAGAGGTGTCATGAGCTTAAGTTTTACGGCTTATCAGAAGGCCCGCCGGTTACCGGATATCAGTTTTAATCAAATCCCTTCGATCTTGAGTGATCCTGGTGCATTTATCTGGTTGACGATTAAGGATCCAACCCCTGCCCAACTTAAAAAAATTCAACAGCAGTTCAAGCTCCATGATCTGGCGGTCGAGGATGCAAGCTCTGCCCATCAACGGCCAAAGCTTGAGGCCTACGATGAAACGCTGTTCATGGCACTCCATACGGCTCGTCTCCGCAATGAGGTGATCACCACGGGAGAGCTCCATAGCTTTATCAACCAAAAATTCCTTATTCTGATCCAACATGGCGGGACCTCGCGTTATGATCGGGTCCAGGCTCGTTGTGAAAATTCGCCAAAACTCTTCGAGAATGGCGTTGGGTTCGCACTCTATGCGACCCTCGATTATCTGGTGGACCACTTCATTGTGATTGCTGGGCATCTTCAGAGTAAGCTCGATGAATTAGAGCGAGTGATCTTCGAAACGCAGTTGGATGCCCCCTCCATCGAGGGGCTTTATGATCTAAAGCGCGAGGTGGCAAAGCTTCACAATATGGCCGCGCCGGTTGCTGCCATCTGTTCGGAATTGGAGCGCCTTCATCCAACCATCGCAACGACCGAACTTCACCCTTATTTCAGGGATATCGAGGATCATGTTGAACGGATTAATCGGGCGACTGTGATGTTACGAGAAGCCCTCTCAGATGCCATGCAGGTCAATCTCGCCCTGGTGACGGTCAGACAGAATGAGGTGGTCAAGCGACTGGCGGGGTGGGGTGCGATACTCGGTATTCCAACGATGGTCTTCAGCATGTACGGGATGAACTTTAAGCACATGCCCGAATATGACTGGACCTTGGGTTATCCCTTGACACTGATCTTAACGGCCTATGGTTGCTGGGTTCTCTACAAGCGTCTCAAAGATTCTAGTTGGCTCTAGGGTTTTTCGGAATCGGTGCGTTTAATCACTCAGGTCGGGTGATTGGTAGGCCCCCTTCAGGGAACCGATCGAGGTTGTTTCAAAAGACCCATCGAGGTGAAGAGCCGTCAGGGAGCCTCCCCAGAGGCAACCCGTATCAAGGCAGATGGTCTGATGGCTCTGATGAAATCCGAGGGTTGACCAGTGACCGAATAGAATCCACTGATTCTGGCTTTGGCGATCTGGGTGCATAAACCAAGGAATGAGATCTTTTCGATGAGGATGCGGCTCCCCTTTTTCTTTCAAAAGAATACGTCCCTCCGGAGAACAGAAACGAAGGCGTGTTAGGCAGTTGGTGATAAAACGAAGGCGATCGAAACTCTTGAGATCTTCGTCCCACATGTCCGGCTGATCCCCATACATGTGCCAGAGAAAATCCTCATAGCTGGGGCCTTGAAGGACCGTTTCGACTTCCTTTGCAAGATGGAGAGCATGTTCAGTGCTCCATTGAGGCGGCAAACCGGCATGGACGAGATGCCATCCGTCTTGAGCGACCATCAGAGGAAGGTGACGAAGCCAGCTGAGAAGCTCCCCTCGATCCGGGGCCTCGAGCACATCACGAAAGGTATCCCGGTGTTTGGTCCTTGAGATGCCTTCGGCGACCGCCAGGAGGTGAAGATCATGGTTACCTAGAACGGCGATGACAGCAGGCCCAAGCGCCTTCAGCGTCCTCAGTGTGGCCAGCGATTTTGGTCCCCGGTTAACGAGATCCCCGGTTAACCAGATTTGATCCAAGGCGGGATCAAAGTCAATGGCGCTGAGCAGCGCCTCTAGTTCATCATGGCAGCCCTGAACGTCACCAATCGCATAGCGAGCCAAGGCGGGTCTCAGTGAAGGGTTCTGGGGACGGCCAGTGTAAAGGCAGGAATTTTGGCGTCGAACATCTCGCCAGACTCTGAGCGCATCTGATAAGCACCCTCCATGGTCCCCACCGGGGTCTCAATCATGGCGGCGCTGGTGTAGCGAAACGCATGGCCTGGTGGAATCTTTGGGGTCTCACCCACCACGCCAGCCCCCTGAACTTCCTGAACTTTGCCGTGAGCATCGGTGATCACCCAGTGTCTTGTGAGGAGACGCGCGGCTTCCTCGCTCTGATTGCTGATGGTGATGGTGTAGGCAAACACATAGCGCCCGGCATCGGGTTGAGACTCCGATTCAAGGTAATCGATGTGGGTATCAATCTTGATTGCGTTTTTTGCGTTCATCATCGGTGTGGCGTTGAGATAATATTCAGTCTTTGAGGCGTATAGTCTACCCCCTAGCGAGGGTCGACAGTAGACGATTCGCCGGCGGGGGTCTGGCTCCTTCATAAGGTGAGGGTTGCTGGATAGAAATGCAAGAATCTGAGACAGGGAGTAGCGATGCACATCCATATCATGGGAATCTGTGGCACCTTCATGGGAGGGCTTGCTCTCCTTGGTCGCCAGTTAGGGCATCAGGTCACGGGGTCTGACCAGAACGTCTATCCACCGATGAGCAGCCAGCTTGAGGCCGAAGGCATTGCTCTCATGAAGGGCTATCTGCCTTCTCACCTCGATCCGCGGCCTGATCTGGTCGTGGTCGGCAATGCGATTTCAAGGGGTAATCCCGAGCTTGAAGCGGTCCTCAATCTCGGTATTCCCTATGTCTCTGGCCCCGAGTGGCTGTATGACGAAGTGTTGTTACACAGCTGGGTGCTTGGTGTCGCTGGAACGCATGGCAAGACCACGACCGCCAGCATGCTGACCTTTATTCTTGACCATGCAGGCCTTCAGCCTGGATTCCTCATTGGTGGCGTTCCCTTGGACTTTGGGGTCTCAGCGCGGCTTGGTGGCGGCCAGTTTTTTGTGGTTGAAGCCGATGAATACGACACCGCCTTTTTTGATAAGCGCTCCAAATTCGTTCATTACCGGCCGCGAACCTTGATCCTTAATAATCTCGAATTCGATCATGCGGATATCTTCCCGGATCTTGCTGCCATTCAGCGTCAGTTTCATCACCTCATGAGGACAGTTCCAGAGCGCGGCCTGATCATTTCGCCGACCTTCGAGCCTGCGCTGGATGAGGTTCTTCAGATGGGTTGCTGGACGCCGGTGGAACATACCACCAAGGAAGGTTCCGGCGATGTGGCGACCTGGTCGTACCATCTTTTGGAAAAAGATGGTAGTCGTTTTGAGGTGATTCATGATGGCCAGCCCGCTGGCCGTGTTAGTTGGAATCTGACCGGCCTCCACAATGTTCATAATGGCTTGGCGGCGATTGCAGCCGCGCATCATGCCGGGGTTTTCCCAGAACGGGGCGCCGAGGCCTTATCCAAATTCAAGAATGTGAAGCGTCGGATGGAGGTAAGGGCTAGCCTTTCAGAGATTACCCTTTACGATGATTTTGCCCATCATCCCACCGCGATTACGACAACCCTTGAAGGGCTTCGGGCTCGCGTCGGCGATGCCCGCATTATTGCGGTCCTTGAGCCACGGTCAAATACGATGCGGATGGGGGTTCATCGGAGCACGCTGGGTGATGCCCTGATCGCGGCTGACCTCGCCATGGTTTTTCAGCCCCCAGGGCTTGACTGGAGCCTCGAGGCAGATCTTCCCAATGCCGAGGTGTTCACATCGATTGATGACCTGGTGTTGGCCCTTAGAGACCTTGCGCTGCCTGGGGATCACATCCTCATGATGAGCAATGGCGGCTTTGATAATATTCATAACAAGCTTGAAGCGGCCCTCCGCGAAAGATCCTTCGCCTAACCCTTAAGCACTGCCTGGAGGGACCTGCCACCTATGAAGCAATCCGTATCCGTCGTTATCGTCAACTTTAACGGGGGCCCACTCCTCGCCGAGTGTGTCCTTTCCGTGCTTGAATCAACCGTACCTGTTGAAGTCTTTGTTTCAGACAATGCGTCCAAGGACGCCAGCCTGCTCGAGCTCCGGATGCTGCACGGTAATGATCCTCGGCTGACGATCATCGAGAATCCGAATAATCTTGGTTTTGCCAAGGCCAATAATCGGGCTTTTAGGCAAACTCGTTCGAGCTTTGTGCTGTTCCTTAATCCGGACTGCATTATCAAGCCGACGACGCTAGAGCAGATGCTGAGGCTTTTTGACGAGGACCCTTCGGTCGGTATGGTCGGCTGCATGATCCGAAACCCCGATGGCAGCGAGCAGCCGGGTTGCCGGCGAAATATCCCAACGCCCTGGCGCACTTTTGTGCAGATCCTCGCCCTTGAGGGTACTCGGGTCGCTCAAGGCAAGGCCACGGCTTATCTTCATGTGGGTCTTCCCGTCCCCGAGCGTCCCGTCACGATCGAGGCCATCTCCGGGGCGTTTATGCTGGTCCGGAGAAGTGCCCTTGATAAGGTCGGCCTGATGGATGAAGGGTATTTCATGCATTTTGAGGATCTCGATTGGTGCCTTCGTTTTAAGCGTGCTGGATGGAAGGTGCTGTTTGAGCCGCGGGTTGAAATTGTGCATGTGGGCGGCGTTTGTACTGCATCAAGGCCGATCAGTGTTGAATATCATAAGCATCTTGGGATGGCGCGCTTTTTCATCAAGTTCTTTAGGGACTTCAAAAGTCTGCGGCTTTATCCCATCATCATGCCCGGAATCTTTGGTCGTTTCCTCTATCGAACGATGGCCCATGTGTTGTCTAACATGGGGGTATTCAAGGGGCGAGCGCCCCGCGATCTGGCGCTTCAAATGGTGGCGCAGTTGCATCGGGTGCACCCTGAAAAGAGCGATACCAAACCTCGACGAGTCGTGGTCACAGGGGCCACCAGTTTGATTGGAGATTACCTCCTACCGATCCTCCTCCACCAGAATGATGAGGTTCATGCGGTGAGTCGAAGACCGCCGGATTACGGCAGAAGCGCTGGGATCTTTTGGCACCATGCTGATATTTCCTCGGATCTTCCTGAAGTGATCCGCGGCGCTGATGTGCTGATTCATCTGGCGCCTCTTGCGGGCCTGCCACTGATCCTGAGTCGATTGGGCGATGAGGGTCCTAAACGAGTCATCGGATTTGGGTCAACAAGCCTCTTTACCAAAGCCAATTCGGCCCTGGAATCAGAGAGAAATCTCGTCAAAGGACTGGAGGATGCAGAATCACAGATCGCGTTACTTGGCCGGAAGCATGGGATGCGGTGGACTATTTTCAGGCCAACCCTCGTTTACCATCTGGGCCGCGACAAGAATGTCACGACCATTGCCGCTTTCATAAAACGATTTGGGTTTTTCCCGCTGGTGAACGGGGCCGTTGGTAAGCGCCAGCCGGTCCATGCGGAGGATTTGGCTATAGCCGCGTCGAAGGTGATTGATGAACCGGCGGCGTTTGACAAGGCCTACAATCTCTCCGGTAGTGAGACCCTCGCCTACCGAGAGATGGTGGAAAGGATTGGGCTTTGTCTTGGCCAGCGAGCGTTGATGATGGATATCCCGTTACCGCTCCTTCAGGTCATCATTATCCTGGCATCCATCATCCCGAAATATCACCATCTCAATACCGAGATGGCGACACGGGTCAATCTGGATATGTGCTTTGACAATGAGCCGGCTCGAAGGGACTTTGATTTTAATCCGCGTCCCTTCATGGGTTCATGAGAGAAGGTTGCCGGCCTTGCGGAGCTCTTTTGGTAGCGAGAAAACGACCTTCTCTTCGATGCCCTTGTATTCGACAGCGGTGTTGGCGCCCCAATCTTTCAATTGACTGATCACTTCAGAGACCAGGATTTCAGGCGCGGAGGCACCGGCCGTGACGCCGACACAGCGGGCATTGTCGATCCATTCACGCTGCATTTGGCTGGCATTGTCGATCAGGTGAGAACTGCAGCCCAGTTTCTCGGCGATTTCCCTCAGGCGATTGGAGTTCGAACTGTTGGGTGAGCCTACGACTAAGATGACATCGCATTGATCGGCGAGTTTCTTGACGGCATCCTGCCGATTTTGGGTCGCGTAGCAGATATCATCTTTCTTGGGCCCACAGATCTCCGGAAACTTATTGCGGAGCGCATTGACCACGGCTTGGGTGTCGTCAATGGACAGGGTGGTTTGGGTGACCCAGGCTAGACTTGAGGGATCCTTCACTTCCAAGGCGGCCACGTCCTCCGGTGATTCAACCAGGTAGATGCCGCCGGCCGGATTATCATATTGCCCCATGGTGCCCTCGACTTCGGGATGGCCGCCGTGGCCAATGAAGACGATCTCACGGCCCTGGCTGGCATGATGATGGACCTCAATGTGCACCTTGGTGACCAAGGGGCAGGTCGCATCAAAGACCTGAAGACCCCGCTGTTGCGCTTCTTCCTGGATGGCTTTAGAAACGCCGTGGGCACTGAAAATCACCGTGGAGTTTTCAGGAACCTCCGACAACTCCTCCACAAAGACGGCTCCGCGAGCTCTTAGTCCATCGACCACATAACGGTTGTGGACGACTTCATGACGAACATAGATCGGCGCGCCGAAGACTTCGATGGCCCGTTCGACGATGTCGATCGCACGATCGACGCCGGCACAAAATCCGCGGGGATTAGAAAGGAGGATGTCCATGGTTTCATGTTCTCTCAGTATATTGCTTGGTAATTCTGTCATTTCCCGTTCCGGTAATCAATCACGAGGCGGTAAGAGGGGCGCGCGCGCAGGGTCCCAATGATGGGGCGGTGCGTCATCGGACTCGCCGAGAATGCGGCACGCGACAAACAGGAAGTCTGATAAGCGATTCAAGAACTCAAGCCCATAAGCCGGGAGAGGTTCTATACGGTTAAGGGAGACCGCGACGCGTTCAGCCTGGCGGCAGCAGGTTCTCGCAAGATGCCCATAGGCGGCCGCCCGGGTGCCGCCTGGAAGAATAAATTCCTTGAGGGGGTCAAGACGATCGTTGAAATGATCCAACCAGGCCTCAAGCCAGAGGACGTGGTGCTCCTTGATCGTAGAGCGGCCTGGAATGCTGAGGTCACCGCCAAGATCAAACAGCAGTTGCTGGATTTCCTCAAAGCAGCGGGCGAGGTCGTTTGGGACGGCCTCGGTCAGGACCAGACCCAGGCGGCTGTTGAGTTCGTCAAGTTCGCCCATGAGAGCGATGCGCGGGGCATCTTTCTCTATTCTAGAACCATCGGCAAGACCTGTGGTGCCATCATCGCCGGTCCGCGTATAGATTCGAGTCAGTCGATGTCCCATGATTAGATCAACCGGTCGTCAGCGACGATGAGACCATCCTCATCAGCGTAGAGGTAATGGCCGGACCTGAAATTGACCCCAGCAAAGGTGATTAAGGCATCCTGATCGCCGGTCCCTTTCTGGTGTGCTTTGAGGGGGTGGGTATGCAAGGCGCGGATTCCGATCGGTAATGTGTTGATCTCCACCGAGTCCGTGATACAGCCATAGATAATGAACCCTACCCATCCATGGTCGCAGGCAAGGCGAGCGAGGGGGGCTTCCAAAAGGGCGCAACGATGAGAGCCGCCGCCGTCGATCACCAGGACGCCATCCGAGGTCTTCTCTTCAAGAATCTTCCGAATCAGTACCTGATCCTCAAACACCTTGACGGTCGTGACGCGCCCTTTAAAACGAGAGTGGCCGCCAAAGGCTTGGAAGGCAGGTTCAGCGATTTGTAGGTGGTGGGTCTGTGAAAACTGATCGCAGAGGTCTGAAGTTTTAAAGGTCATGGGGGGTGGCTCCTGTAAGGTCGGTCATGCGCTGGCGCTGATCCGACAAGCAAAATGGGTCATGCGTTCCCTTCCTTAAAGGTAGCGGGCAATCAGGCCTCGCTCAGCCGAAGCGACGGGCAACGGGACGCGAACCTCCCAACCGCTTCCCGGCGCTTCCTGAAGAGGGCTTCCTTTGCTATCGATCATGGTCTCAAGGACCAGGTCCTGATTGCCTTCTGGGAGGATCAATTCAAGACGATCACCCACACGGAATTTATTCTTGACCAGAATCTCGGCCATTTGGGTTTCGCTATTAAACCCCGTGATTTCTCCCACGAACTGCTGCTGGTGACTGCTGGAATGGCCCTGGATGTAGTTCTGGTATTCGTGGGTGTGATGTCGCTGATAAAAACCGTCGGTATAACCCCTTTGGGCGAGGTTCTCGAGTTTGCCGATCAAGCTCGGGTCAAAGGCGAGGCCTGCCGCAGCGTCGTCGATGGCTTTGCGGTAAAGCTGTGCGGTGCGGGCGACATAGTAGAAGGACTTGGTCCGGCCCTCTATCTTAAGACTATCAACGCCGATCTCAGTGAGTTTCTGAATATGCTCGATGGCCCGAAGGTCCTTCGAATTCATGATGTAAGTCCCGTGCTCATCTTCCATGATGGGCATTAATTCCCCGGGCCGGTTTTCTTCCTCGAGGAAGTAGACCTCATCCGCTAAAGGATGCCGTTGTTGGTCGCCACAGTCAGTCAGGGCACCGTTGAGATCGTTAAGGGAAAGCTTGAGTTGGCCCGGGACAAAATCGCCTTCGGCATTTTCAGTGGCGGGCTGGACATCATATTTCCACCGGCAGGAATTGGTGCAGGTCCCTTGATTGGGATCCCGGTGGTTGAAGTAGCCCGACAAAAGACAACGTCCTGAGTAGGCGATGCAAAGGGCGCCGTGGACAAACACCTCAAGTTCCATGTCAGGGCACTCCTGACGTATTTCAGCGATTTCCTCAAGGGAGAGTTCCCTTGAGAGGATGATGCGTCGGATGCCGAGCTGCTGCCAGAACCTGACCGCGGCATAATTGACAGTGTTGGCCTGGACCGACAAGTGAATGGGCATGTCCGGCCACGCTTCGCGGGCCAGCATGATCAGGCCGGGATCGGCCATGATGAGCGCATCGGGACCCATAGCGACAATGGGCGCAAGGTCTCTGATGAAGGTTCTAATCTTACGGTTATGCGGCAGCACGTTGGCCGCGAGGAAGAAAGCTTTCCCCAGTCGGTGGGCTTCCTCGATTCCAAGGGCCAGATTTTGTTCCAAGAAGTCGTTGTTGCGAACCCTGAGACTATATCGGGGGAGACCTGCATAGACCGCATCGGCGCCATAGGCGTAGGCGTAACGCATGTTTTTCAGCGTGCCTGCGGGAGACAGGAGTTCCGGTTTTTTCATGGTCATGGGGGAGAATGTTAGAATTCGTGGAATTTTACGCTTTTGTTGACTCTTTTGCTCAGGATTCCCTTCCCGTCATGAAAACCCAAGAGGCCTTCAGAACCCTCAGGGACTGCATCGGCAATACCCCGCTCGTTCGGCTGCAACGATTACCAGGTGACACCAGTAACGTCATCTTGGCCAAACTGGAAGGTAACAACCCGGCAGGTTCGGTCAAGGATCGGCCAGCACTGAGTATGATCCAACAGGCCGAATCGCGCGGTGAAATTAGCCCGGGTGACCGCCTGATTGAGGCGACCAGCGGCAATACGGGTATCGCCCTCGCTATGGCGGCGGCGGTGATGGGTTATCGGATGACGTTGATTATGCCTGACAATATGAGCCTTGAGCGCCGTGCATCGATGCGGGCCTTTGGCGCGGAGATTATCTTGACCCCGGCCAAAGGCAGCATGGAACGAGCGATTGATCTAGCGCGTGAGATGGAGGCCCGAGGCGAAGGTCGAATCCTCGACCAATTTAAGAACCCTGACAATCCCAGGGCCCACTATGAGGGCACCGGCCCCGAGATTTGGCGCGATACCGATGGGCGTGTGACGCACTTCGTGAGCGCTATGGGCACCACCGGCACCATTATGGGAACCTCACGCTATCTCAAGGAGCAAAATCCCGACGTCAAAATCATCGGGGTTCAGCCTCAAGGGGACTCCAAGATTCCTGGCATCAGACGATGGCCGACCGCCTACCTTCCTGCCATCTGTGATTTCAGCCGGATCGATCAGATTCTTGATGTAGAGCAGGTCGAGGCCGAAGCCATGACCCGAGCGCTCGCCTGCAAAGAGGGGATTTTTGCCGGCGTGTCTTCAGGGGGCGCGGTTACCGCCGCCTTGAGGGTCTCCAGCGAGGTTCAAAACGCGGTCATTGTTGCCATTATTTGTGATCGCGGTGATCGCTATCTTTCTACCGGGGTCTTTCCAGGATGAACCTCTAGCCATGGCGATCAGACGCAAGCGGAAACCATTACCTCAGGATCCCATCCGGGTTGAGATTGAGTCGTTGACCCATGATGGTCGGGGGATTGCGAGGGTTGCGGGTGTTCCGGTGTTCATCCACGGCGCTCTCCCTGGGGAAGAAGTCAGCTTTATTTATACCGACCGACGCCGTGACTTTGCAGAAGGCAAAACCTTGGAGGTTCATCGTGCAGCACCCCAACGGGTCGAACCCGGATGCCCGAGTTATGGGATCTGTGGTGGATGCAGTTTCCAGCATGTCAGAGACGATGCGCAGATCGAGATCAAGCAGGGTCTTCTCGTTGAACAGTTCCATCGCGTCGCTAAATTGACCGACATTCCGCTGTTTGAGCCAATGACAGGCCCCGGTTGGGGCTATCGTCAGAAGGCGCGTCTGGGCGTCAAGTGGGTGATCAAAAAGGGGCGAGTTTTAGTGGGTTTTCGTGAGCGTTCCTCGCCCTTTGTCGCGGATCTCCCGGGTTGTCCTGTTCTCGATCCGAGAGTGGGTACTCATTTTGAGGCGCTGGCCAAACTGATCGAAAGCCTCAGTATTCGCGATCGGGTGCCCCAGATCGAAGTGGCCATGGGCGACACGGACACGGCGCTGGTCTTTCGCATTCTGGAGGATTTGACGCCCGCTGATGAGGCGGCATTGATCGCCTTTGGACAAACGTTTGACCTCACGATAGAAGTGCAGCGTCAAGGTCCCGATTCGGTGCGAGCGCTCTATCGTCTGGGGGATCAGGATCTGGGTTATGCGCTGCCTGATGAGGGGATCCATTTCCGGTTCAAGTCGACCGATTTTACCCAGGTCAACATGGCCATTAACCGGAAGATGGTCCGCCGAGTGATGGCGCTGTTGGATCCAGGTCCCAACGATCGGGTCCTTGATCTTTTTGCAGGGATTGGCAACTTCACCCTGCCGCTGGCTCAGCGGGCTCGTTGGGTCGTGGGCGTCGAGGGGAGTGAAACGGCGGTGCGGCGCGCCCTTGAAAATGCCGAAAAAAATCAGCTGGATAACATCGAATGTCACGCCCAGGATTTGACCAAGAGCCTGACTGATTGTTCTTGGGCGGTCGGGCATTTCGATAAACTATTGCTGGACCCCTCGCGAGCCGGAGCCATCGAAGTGCTGGCCCATGTTCCAAGTTGGGCGCCGGAGCGGATTGTGTATGTGTCCTGTAATCCCTCAACCCTGGCGCGCGATGCCGGGATCCTCGTCCACCAGCACGGTTATCGACTCGTGGGGGCAGGGGTTATGGACATGTTTCCACAGACCGCCCACGTTGAATCTATCGCCGTCTTTGAGCGCGGGAGCCCTTGAGAGGCCGATGATGGTGAAAGACTATCTCCATGTCGACATCAGCCTTCAGAGCATGCGTCTTGTCGAGGCCGGAGTGAAGGTCGCAGATTGGCCCGTATCGACCGCCCGGAACGGGGTTGGTGAGCGGTGCGGCAGTGAATGCACGCCGCGAGGCTGGCACCAGATTCGTGCCAAAATTGGTGCTGGAGCGCCGCTCGGATGCGTCTTTAAGGGACGTCGTCCAACCGGGGAGGTCTATAGTCCCGAGCTTTTGGCCTTGGACCCTCAGCGGGATTTTATCCTGACTCGAATCCTTTGGCTTTCGGGGCTTGAGCCGGGATTCAATCGCTACGGGGAGGTCGATACCGCTTGGCGATTTATCTACATTCATGGTTCCCCGGATGGGGGCGTCACCGGTGAGGCTTTATCACACGGATGTATTCGGATGCGCAGTCCCGATATCATGGCGCTTTTTGATCGCATCACCGTGGGCTTTCGAGTGCTTATCGAGCCTTGATCGACCGACTCAATCATCTGGAGTAAATGCCTTGACGACACCGACCGACGACTCCTCGTCCATGACTCCTCTGGAGCGGCGCGCCAGTCTCTCGCTGGCGGCTATCTACATGCTAAGAATGCTGGGGATGTTCATGATTCTTCCGGTCTTCTCGGTCATGGCAAGGGATCTTCCAGATGCGACGCCGCTTCTCGTTGGGGTTGCGATCAGTGCCTATGGGTTGACACAAGCCCTGTTCCAGATCCCCTTTGGGATCTGGTCTGATCGACTGGGCAGGAAGCCTGTCATTACTTTTGGTCTTTTGCTGTTTGTTCTGGGTAGCGCTGTCGCAGCCCTGTCTGACACCCTGGTCGGTATCATTCTGGGCCGAGCCTTGCAGGGGGCTGGGGCAGTCGCTGCGGTGGTGATGGCGATGGCTGCCGATTTAACCCGAGAGGAACACCGAACCAAAGCGATGGCGCTCATTGGCATTAGTATCGGCCTTTCATTTGCTATTGCCATGGTGCTTGGCCCCGTCCTTTCCAACTGGATGGGGCTCAAAGGTTTGTTTTGGCTGATCACCGGCCTTGCTGTGCTTAGCATTGTCGTTCTTCATGTAGTGGTGCCAACCCCCGAAGTCAGCCGATTTCACCGAGATGCACAGCTCAGAACCGGCTCGGTCGGACGGGTGTTTGGCAACCAGGAGCTCTTGCGCCTTGATGTTGGGATTTTTTCTCTGCACCTTATTTTAACCGCAACCTTCGTGGTCTTGCCGCTGGTCTTGAGGGATCAGTTGCAACTTCCAACGGAGGACCATTGGACGCTCTATCTCCCGGTTTTCATTTTGGCGATCTTGACGATGGTGCCCTTCGTTATCCTGGCTGAAAAGAAGCGCAAGATGAAGCCGGTCTTTGTTGGATTTATTGGTTTGGTGGCCCTTTCAGACCTGGGTTTTGCCTTTTTGGCGGATGGTTTTGTTGCTGTATTCATCCTGCTGTATGTTTTTTTTACAGGCTTTAACCTCCTCGAAGCGACCCTCCCTTCGATGGTCTCAAAGATCGCGCCGCCGGATCTTAAAGGGACCGCAATGGGCGTTTATTCCACGGCCCAGTTTCTTGGGGCTTTCGTTGGGGGGACCGGTGCCGGCTATATCCATGGGCATTTTGGTATCCTGCCGGTTTTTTATGCCTGCGCCCTGGTGGCTCTGGCTTGGTTCCTGGTCGCTTTGTTCATGAAGCCGCCGCGCCATGTCAGTAGTTTATTGATCAATATCGAGAATATGCCGATCAGTCAGGCCAAAGGACTGGCGGTGGAACTTCCGAAAATTGCCGGGATCGTCGAGTCTGTGGTGGTCGTGGAGGAGGGGGTCGCTTATCTCAAGGTCGATAAACAGCACCTTGATCAAGCCGCATTAAATGCTTGTCTTTCAGAAGCTAGAGGCGATGACTAAGAACCATAGCTTCAAATATCCGAGACCCCAGAGGAGTCTGTTCGCCTGATGAAGTTGGGTTGTGGCACCTTGATCCTCTTGTTTTTAATCATTGCCACGCTGGGGAAATGGTTGCCTCATGGCGAGCAGAAACCCCCGCAAAAGTCACCCGGGACTCCTCTTGATGCCGCGCGCCACGCGCCATCAGCCCCCGGCGCCAAGGTCACGTCCCCGGCTGCCCCCTCAAGGCGCCTCGAGTCCCCCGCTCAGGGGGAGGAGACGGTGACTGACATGATGGCTCAAGCGACCACCTTTCTTCATGAGTTTGAACGTTGGGTTGCTGCATCAGCCAAAAAAGCTGAAATGTTCCCAGCCGTCCCTAAGGCGATGGATTCCCCGGCAAAGGCCCCGATGGCCGCAAAGCCTATCGCAGCCCCAATGACCCCATCGGAGCCTTCTGTCGAACCCGCCAAGGGGTCGAAAGGGGCGCCCCGCCCCGTCACCGCAGCGACCTCCAAAGAACCCCATAAAAACCCCGCGAGAGTCGCTGAGTCAGGAAAAGACCTCGTTTTTAATAGCCCCTGGAATCAGTCGGTGGATCAAGTGGAGCGTTACCTCAAGCATCACACCCACGATGCAGCCTCGATGTCGATTCTCGAATGGGGTCGAGTGGAGGTGACTGAGGCGGGTTATCAGGTCCGCTGCGGTTTTAAATCGCGAAATGTCCTCGGTAAATGGACCAGCCAGAACAAGCTGTTCGTTTTGAATCGAAGTGGCGAAGTCATTGATATCAAGGATTGAATGGGCCTCTTCCAACAGAAGCGGCTGACGCCTCGGGGGAGGGGTCTTCCAAGAGCGTCTCGAGGGCCCCCTGGCGTTCGAGTTGGTGCAAGTCATCGAACCCTCCCACGTGAACATCGCCAATAAAAATTTGGGGCACAGTCCTTCTGCCCGTGGCCGTTATCATCTCCTCGCGGAGCGTAGGGTCAAGGTCGACGCGACGTTTTTCGATCGTCGTGACCCCTTTGGCTGATAGCAGCCTTTCGGCCATCAGGCAGTAGGGACAGATCGCTGTGCTATACATCTTGACGTGTTGCATCCTTCTCGAGCTCTCTTTTCAAGACCGTTGTGAAACCATCAAACGGCGTACAATGCCTGAGGACAAGGTCACCAACAACTAAAATTCTATCTGAGTGGTCTACAGCATGAAAAATCAGCTTCAACGCCTTTTTGAGTATTTTCTGATCGGGGTCTTGGGTCTCCTGCCGATCGTTATTATTGTTCAAATCGTTCTTTGGATTGAAGGGTTTCTGCAGGATACCCTGGTCGGTCTCTATGGGCGTTACGAAAACTTCTTGTTGCCGGTCATTTTGTTTTTCGTGGCCGTAGCTCTGGTGGTCTATATCGGCTATCTTCTCAAACAGGATAAGGCGGATATCCTTTATTTCTTTGAAAAAATCATCAACCGTATTCCGGTGTTAGGGGTCATCTACCGGGTCTCTCAGAAACTCCTCAAGCTGTTTCATGATGACAGTGAGCAGAAGATCACCGATGCCGTCTTTATTGAATATCCCCGCGAGGGACTCTGGGTTCCTGCCTACATCACCAATCGGATGGGTGAGATGGTCGTTGTCTACATTCCAACCTCACCGAATCCGACCTCTGGATTTACCATTATTGTGCATGAGTCTAAAGTCATGTCCGCTCCCCTCACCATAGAGGAGATTTCCTCCTTTATCATCAGTCTTGGGGCCGAGTTTCCTCGCGCTCACGAGGTGGTCGAACTGATCCGGGGGCAACGGAAATTAAGCTTTCCCTCTCTCAAAGGTCCCGTCTAAGAAGATTTAAAGATCGCTGATCGCTGGCCAAGTGAGGCCACTTCTTTGATAATGACCCATTGATTTATCCCTACTACGCTGAGTTCCCCATGAAAAAAATCACCCTTATCGCCACCGCTTTGCTCTCGCTTGTGGCCTGCGCGAAACAAGAAAAAACCGGACTCCGCGACGTTTTGATCGAACGGTTTAAGGATGATGCCGACCTTAAGGATTACAATCTGGATCCTGCAGAGGTGGCTGACTGCGTCATCGATGAAATTGCGGCGAGCCTGCCTGGTTTTTCAGGAGACCCTCGGCGCGCTCAGTTCTTTGGGGCTTACGAACACTTCCTGAATGTGAAGTCCTCAACCGATGCTGAGCGGTCACTGAAGGAATTTGAGCAGCTGTTTGGTTCGGCGCAGAATGCCCGTGTGGCTGCGACCAGTATCACCGACCATGTCATGACGTGCATGGGCAAGGCGATTGAAGGGGCGGAGACCGAGGGTCACCGCGTCAACGCGCACCCGACTCGATCGGTTGCAGAGCCAGCTGATGCTGCCGCTCCAATATCGGGCTCCAACGGCAAGGGTGAAGCTGAACCCCCTTCCGAAGCCCCAAAATGACTGTCCTCCTACCCATGAAGGGCGCCTTGCGAACCTTTATGGGCGGATGAGGTCTCAATTTAATGGGGACTGACCCCGAGTGGTTAGGTTTTTTAGCCGGGACGATGATGGTGATGGTCGTCAGGATTCAAGAGCCGAATGCCTGGCAGGACGGTGTCTCCATCGTCTCTCCCCTTTCCGGATGTCTTTTAAAAGCGATGAATTCCACTAGGCTTTATGAGCACATTGAGCGGATTTCCAATCTGGTGCGGACCAGCGTTCGAAAAGCAGGGCTGATTCACGGTCTGCAGCCGGTCCAGACTGAAGCGCTCCATTATCTGAGTCGCTGTAACCATTACAGCAATACCCCGGTGGCGGTTGCTGATTATCTGGGTCTGACCAAGGGCACGGTGTCACAAACCCTCGGGGTCCTGGTGCAAGATGGCTTCGTGAAAAAGACCATCGACCTTAAAGACCGTCGGGTGGTGCATCTTCAAGTCACCCCCCGGGGTGAAAAGGTTCTGAATGATTTGGTGCCGCCACAGATATTGACCTCGGGTCTTGAGAATCTCCCTGCTGCGATGAACGATCAAGTCGGATCCCTCCTTGAGCTGCTTCTCTTGGCCCTCCAGCAGGCGAATGGTCTCAAGTCTTTCGGTACCTGTAAGACCTGTTGTCATCACCGTGTTCAAGAAAACGGTCTTAGGATGTGCGGTTTGACGGAGGAAATGCTTGCTGAAGCGGATGGAGAAAAGATCTGCCGCGAGCATACCAATTCCTCCATCGCCGCCTAAAAAAGGCGACGACGATCAGCGGGCGGAAATCTAAACCAGAATGCGCTCTATACCGCCCTGGTTGGCTTTTTTCACGTAATCCTCAAGCCACGTGGCCCCCAATTGATGTCGGGCTATTTCAACGACGATGTAGTCCGCCTCGAGCGCCTCAACATCATCCTCAAATCGATTGAGACCTTGGAGGCAAGAGGGGCAAGAGGTCAGAACCTTGACCGGCCCATCGAAACCATCCTGTCGCAGTGTCTGAGTGTCGCGCACGAGCTCTTCCTGCTTCCGAAACCTTATTTGAGTCGAGATGTCCGGGCGTGCAATAGCCAGAGTCCCTGATTCTCCGCAGCACCGTTCCGACTTTTCAATCGAACTACCGTCAGCCAATTGAATCAAGCTGTTGACGGTTTTCAGGGGTTCCCGTTGCTTCATCGGGGTATGGCAGGGGTCATGATAGACATAACGGGTTCCACTGATCCCTTCAAGTTTGACGCCTTTCTCCAGCAGAAATTCATGGATGTCGATCAGTCGACAATCGGGAAAAATCTTTTCGAACTCGTAGCCTTCGAGTTGATCGAGGCAGGTCCCGCAACTGACCACGACCGTTTTGATGTCGAGATAATTGAGGGTGTTAGCGACCCGATGGAAAAGCACCCGGTTGTCGGTGGTGATTTTGTCCGCCTTGTCCTTTTGACCGGCGGCCCGCTGAGGGTAACCACAACAAAGGTAGCCCGGCGGCAGGACCGTCTGGACGCCGATATGGAACAACATGGCCTGGGTGGCCAGCCCTACCTGTGAAAAAAGACGCTCCGAACCACAGCCTGGAAAATAGAACACGGCTTCTGAATCGACGCGGGTCTTCAGGGGATCCCGGATGACGGGCACGACTTGATGGTCTTCGATATCAAGGAGAGCCCTTGCCGTTTTTTTCGGCAAATTCCCTGGCATTTTCTTATTGATGAAATGAATCACCTGCTCACGGACTGGGGGTCGTCCGAGCGATGCCGGTGGATGAGCCGTTTGCGCCTTGGCCAGCGGCTTCAACAGGATGTTGGCCAGACGTTGCCCTTTGTACCCCATGTCCATCATCAGTGTCCGCAAGCCCTTGATCGTGCCTGGTCGCGTGGCGTTCAGGAACATCATGGCGGCCTCTTTTCCGGGATTGAAGCTTTGTTTGCCCATCTTTCGGAGAAGATTTCGCATGTTCATCGAAACGTCCCCAAAATCGATATCGACCGGGCAGGGATTGAAGCATTTGTGACAGACGGTACAGTGATCAGCGACGTCTTCGAATTCTTTCCAGTGGGTGATGGAGACACCGCGCCGAGTCTGTTCTTCGTAGAGAAAAGCCTCAATGAGCAGAGAGGTTGCAAGGATCTTATCGCGGGGGGAGTAGGGCAGATTGGCGCGTGGCACATGGGTCGCGCAAACGGGCTTGCACTTGCCACAGCGCAGACAGTCCTTGACCGAGTCGGCTATCGCCCCGATATCACTTTGCTGCATGATCAGTGACTCAAACCCCATCAGGCTGAATGAGGGGGTATAGGCGTTTGAAAGGTCAGCGCCTGGCATCAGTTTGCCGCGATTGAAATGGCCTTCGGGATCGACTTTCGCCTTATAGGCGTGAAAAGGGGCCACCTCTGCGGCCGAGAGAAACTCATATTTGGTGATTCCAATCCCATGCTCGCCTGAAATGACGCCCCCAAGCGAGCGTGCGAGTGCCATGATCCGCCTGACCGTGGCATTGGCTTCTTGCAGCATGTCATAGTGATCGGAGTTCACCGGGAGATTGGTATGGACATTGCCATCACCGGCGTGCATGTGAAGGGCGATGAACACCCGGCCGCGGAGGACATCCTTATGGATTCCATCCAAGCGTTCGAGGAGCGGCCTGAAATGATCCCCTTTGAAGATGGCTTGAAGCGGCGCTCTCAGTTCCTCTTTGTACGAGATTCTGACCGAATGATCCTGCAGTCGATGAAACAGCGTGGGGTTTTCGGTGCGATGGGTGAATGGGCCGTTGACGATGCCGAGCGCCTCGAAAAAGGGTTCCGCTCTATCCAGCGCATCGTCAAGGTGATCCGCAATCCATTGCCAGCGTGTCGCCACCTGATGGAGAGTCTCAAGAGCGCGTTGCTGACGCTCGCCAATGATCGAGTCTCGATCGATGCCTTCTTCGAAGGCTCTTAAGGGGAGTTCGCCTTCAAGAGCGGCCTCAAAGGCTTCGATGAGGCGGAGCTTATTTTTGAGGGAGAGTTCGATATTAAAGCGTTCGATACCGTCACAGTATTCACCCATCCTTGGGAGTGGAATGACGACGTCTTCGTTGATCTTAAAAGCGTTGGTATGACGGGCGATGGCCGCTGTCCGGGCTCGGTCGAGCCAGAATGTCTTGCGGGTCTCCGCACTGATGGCCACGAAGCCCTCACCGCCCCGAGCATTGCAGAACCGGATGACCTCGCTGGTGGCCCTTGCAACCGCATCCTCGTCATCACCCACAATATCGCCAATCAGAACCATTTTTGGGCGCCCATGCTGTTTAGCCTTGGTCGCATAGCCAACGGCTTTGACATAGCGCTCATCGAGGTGCTCAAGGCCTGCGAGAAAGACCCGTGAGGCGCCCGATTTCGGCAGGGCGTGGAGATAATCCCTGATTTCGACGATGGCCGGCACGGCGTCACGAACCTGCCCGTAAAATTCAAGGCAAACGGTCCGGATCTGAGGGGGCATTTCATGAAGAATCCAGCGCGCCGAAGTGATCATGCCGTCACAGCCTTCCTTCTGAATCCCAGGCAGTCCTCCAAGGAACTTGTCGGTGACATCCTTGCCGAGCCCGGTCTTCCGAAAAAGATCCCCTGGCATCGAGAGGGTTTCCTCATGGATCAGGCTTTCGCCATCGGGGCCGAAGCGCCGCAGTCGAAAGTGCACCATGGCCTCCAGGTGAATTTTGCCAAGGTTATGCTGCAAGCGTTCAACCTCCAGCCAGTTGCCATCCGGCGTGACCATGCGCCACGACAGGAGATTGTCGAGAGCCGTGCCCCAAAGAACGGCTTTTTTGCCGCCGGCGTTCATGGCAATATTGCCTCCAATACAGGAGGCATCAGCGGAGGTAGGATCACAGGCAAAGACGAGGCCTACCCGTTCAGCCGCTTCCATGGCCCGGCGAGTGACCACCCCTGCGCCGGTCATCAGGACCGCTTTTGGCAGGTGAGGACCCTGAGCCTCCGGTGGCGTCCTGACCAGTTGCATATCCAACAGTTTTTCGGTGTTGATCACCGCGGAGAGGGGGTGCAGGGGGACCACGCCACCGGTATAACCGGTCCCGCCCCCGCGGGGGATGATGGTGAGTCCAAGGGCAATACAGTCCCTGACCAGATGCGCGATTTCCCTTTCATTCTCCGGATGAAGGACGACAAAGGGGTACTCCACGCGCCAATCGGTCGCATCGGTCACATGGGTGACCCGGGCGTAGCCATCAAAACAGATATTGTCCTTGCGGGTATGCTGCGACAAGCGATGCAAGACCTTGCGCCTGAAGTGCCGGGTATGCTCAAGGCGCGCTTCAAAGGCACTCACGGCTTCGTGGGCACAATCAAGCAGTTTTTGGACTTTGAGACTTCTTGCTACATCTTCGCCCGCCAAAGCGTCTCTGCGCTCCTGCATCTGTTGGAGACGATGACGCAGGGCGTCTAAGAGGGCTTTCCGGCGGCCTGCGTTTTGAATGAGGTCATCTTCAAGATAGGGGTTGCGCTGGATCACCCAGATGTCCCCGAGCACCTCGTAGAGCATCCGAGCCGAGCGGCCGGTGATCCGTTCACTGCGCAGTTCCTGAACCATATCCCAGGCCGCCTCACCGAGGAGGCGAATCACCACCTCCCGATCGGAGAGCGAGGTGTAGTTGTAAGGGATTTCCCTCAGTCTATTGGCCGTTTCAGGCATCTGTTGCCCTTTAGGCTCGGGGAAGGGGTCCTTACCGAATCCCGCGATATCCTCTTGGGAGGAGATGATGTCGATGTCCAGAAGAATCGCTCCGCGTTATCTGCATTGAATGAATCAGCTCAAGTCAATCATCAGAGGGCTTCTTCACCGGTTTCGCTGGTTCTAATTCTGATGACTTGTTCTAAGTTGCTGACAAAGATTTTACCGTCACCAATCTTTCCGGTATTCGAAGACTTGATGATGCACTCGATGGCTTGATCAAGGAGACTGTCACTGACAGCGACTTCCACCTTCACCTTCGGAAGAAAGTCGACGACATATTCTGCCCCCCGGTAGAGTTCGGTATGCCCTTTTTGGCGTCCAAAACCCTTGACCTCGGTCACCGTAATCCCGGTAATGCCGAGGTCAGAAAGCGATTCTCTAACGTCATCGAGCTTAAAGGGTTTGATGATCGCAGTAATCAGTTTCATGGAGGCTCCGATAGTGATGATAAGGAAGGTGGGGCCGGGCCCCCCTTGGCGCGGATATTACAGGACTTTAAGGCTAGAATTAAAAGAAGCTTATAGGGTCCCTAGCTACCCGAGTAAAAAGTCTTTGGCTTGATTGATTTTAGCAGCGAGATAATCAGAGCCTCCCCGGTCTGGATGAAGCTTTTGAATCAGTCGGCGATGGGCCGTAATGATGGCTTCACGATCCGCTTGTGGCGGCAGCCCTAAGATCTCAAGCGCATCGCCCCGGGTCATCAGGAGATCCTGAGGGCGGTTCCTTTTCTTTTGAGAGAGGTCTTCCCATTGAGGTCCGAAGTGCCGTTCGATGTAGGCCCTAAGCAATTGCGCCGAGGTCTCATCGCGCTCTTGATACCGCTCATAAAGGGCTCGAAGATCGTCTATATGGAGTTGAGCCAGCGAAATCCCGGCGTGTTCCCCTTGGATGACTTCTCCTGTCAAGGTCCCTTTGGTGGTGTCAAGATGCATCCGAAGAAAAGCGGATTCGACGGTGGTGCTGCCCTTGGATGACGCATGAGCTTGGGTTCGTGACCAGGGTTCAACCCGGCCTTGGCGCCAACGCTCAAGGGCATGGGGAAGGGACTGTGTGATGATCGGGAGCAGAACCGGAAGAATTCGAGTGAGGGTCGCCACGACGGCGGCAAGGACCGCTGCCAATAAGGGAATCATGAAGCCCAATCGACCGGTGAAAAGCAGGATGAGTAAAAGCGCCAGAAAGAGGGCAGCCAGCGACTGCTGGGTCGGTGTCAGCCGTGCTAGGCGTGTCCTTCGAAGGGGGCCCCTCAGGCTGAATACAGCGAGAAGGGCCAGCATCACAAATACCAGAAACGTCATGATCGGATCGGCCTTGGAAACGTGGGGTGGTTCCCGATGAGAGCGGGGGCTTATCATGGCGCATCAGATGCTTTAAGTCACCAACCGCTTGACCCTTCCACAGGGGTCTAAAGGGATCTCAGCAGCGACATCGGGCTGACTTCGGTGATTTTTCGAGTGCTCAAAAAACCCGCGGCGGCGATTAAAAGGGCGCCACCCAAGGGGGTTGCCAGGAAAAAAACGCCATGGAAGTGGTAGGGGAGATCCATCACAGAGGTCGCGAGATAGAACACGACCAACTCCGTCGTCAAGGCTGAAAAAAGCCCGCACATCAGACCTAAGGCCCCGAACTCTATCACTTGAGCGCGCCTCAGAAGACGCTTTCTTGCGCCGATGACCCGCAGCAGGGTGTCTTCATGAATCCTCTCATCGGACGTTGCCCTCACGGTGGCCAAAAGGACGGCGACTCCGGCTAGAAGTGCCAGGCATAAGATGATTTCGATCGCTTTGGAGAGTTGCTGAAGGATCACGTTGAGTTGCTCTAGGAGTTTGCTCACATCCAGCAGGGTGACTGCGGGAAAACGCTTGGCTAGAGCCCTTTTGACCTCGTCCTGGGTTGGATCCAGATGGAAGCTGGTCAGCCAAGTTCTGGGGAAGGCATCGAGACGACCGCCGCTAAAGATCATGTAGAAGTTCGGGGTCATCCGGTCCCATTCAAGGGCCCTGAGACTGTTCACTCGGGCGGTGAGGGGTTCGCCGGCGATATCGAAGGTTAACTGATCCCCTAGATGAAGCCCAAGACGTCCCGCCAGCGCTTGTTCGACCGAAACACCCGGTTCAGGGCCGTCATCCGGCCATTGTCCTTCCACAATCCGATTGTCGGGGGGCAGAAGGTCCACGGCTGTCAGGCTTAATTCTCGATTGATCGATGCTTCAGCGCGGGGATCCTTCCGGGCTCGATCGAGAGCGGGATCCTCATTGATCTTCGTCAGGCGACCCCTGATGACAGGATAAAGAGGACTTGGCGTCATTCCAGAAGCGGTCATGAAGTCTTTAAAGCCGGGAAGGTCAGCATCAAAAAGATTGAGCGCGAAATGATTAGGGGCAGTGAGAGGGAGCTGCTGCTGCCAGTCGTTGATCAGCTCTGTTCGAATGACCAAGATCAGTTCAAGCGCGATCAAGGTGATGCTGAAGACCAGGACTTGGGTGACGGTCAATAGGGGGGTTCGACACAGATGCTGGAACCCGAGACGCGCCGCAAGGGGCATCGAAGGAATCAACCGACGGGTGGCTATGAGGCCGATATAGGCGAGGCCGCCCATCACCAGGCAGAGGACGCCGGCCCCTACAAAAACCCCGAGAACCATCCACCATGAGTCGCTGTGCCGCGACAGCAGCCATCCCACCGTTGCGGTGGCCGTTAGGTAGATGGGCCAGGGGCTGCCAGCGGGTTCAAGCTCGCAGCGAAGGACCCTTAACGGGGGCAGTCGGCGAAGCCTTTGGATGATCGGTAGGGAAAACCCAAAGAGAATCAAGAGACCCGAACCGATCCCCAACAGGAAGGCGCCCTGACCAGGGTCCATCAGCGTTCCCGGCAAAAGGGGGCGCATCAGTGTTACCAAGAGCGACTCCAGGAGCCAGCCAAGGCCAGCAGCCGGGAGGGAGACCACGATGCCGATCATGAGATATTCAAAGACCGCGAGCACCAGAATGTCTCTCGAGGTAGCGCCATGACACTTCAGGATGGCGATCAGATCGTAATGTCGCCTGAGGTGCCGCCGCGTACTCATCGCGATGGCGACCCCAGCGAGAAGCACCACGGCAACACTGCTCAAACCAAGGTACTGCTGCGCCTTGCTCATCGCCTTACCGAGTTCTGGGCGATCTTCATCGAGATCGTTGAGGTGCTGGTCTGGTCCTAGCTGGGGTTTGAGCCAGTATTTAAAGGCTTTGAGCGCTTCTGGGGTCCCATTGAATACGGCGATGCGATGAACGTGACTCCCGGGCTGGACGATATGGGTCGCCTCAAGATCCTTGGCGTTGATCAAAATGCGGGGTGAGAGACTGTAAATATCCCCTCGGCGATCAGGTTCGTAGGCGAGAATGCGGCGGATCCTAAAGCTCGCCTCCCCGACCGTCAGGGTGTCGCCAAGCTTGAGATGGAGGGCGCTGAGGACCGCCGCTTCTACCCAGACTTCTCGAGGCCCCGGTATCGCGCGAGTCTCCACTGGGGAGCCGTCCAGCGTTTCTTTGATCTTGAACGTGCCCCGTAAGGGGTAGTGATCGGGGATGGCCTTGACGCCGGCCAAGAGCAGTTCATCCTGTTCGACCAGCATGCTGGAGAATTCGGTGGTCTCAGCGCTTTCGAGCCCTCGCCTTGAAGCCTCCTCGAGGATGGAGAGAGCCAATGGCTGATGGCCGCTCAGCGCGAGATCACCGCCCATGAATTCTGCCGCTGCCTGGGTCATGGTGCGATCGAGCCGGTCCGCCAGCAAGTCAATGGCCGTAGTCGCGCTCACCGCAACCAAAAGAGACAGAGCGAGAATCAGCAGTTCACCGCGGCGTGCATCTCGGATGAGAAGCTTGAACGCCAGTGCAAAGAGCGTTTTCATAGGCGTTGATCTTGAATCACACGGCCACTCTCGATTGCGATCACGCGCTGGCAGACACCGGCGAGTGATGGGTCATGCGTCACGAGGATGAGGGTCGTTTGGTGTTCAAGATTGAGCAACATGAGAAGGTCGATGACGCTCGCGCCGGTCTCCCGGTCGAGATTTCCCGTGGGTTCATCAGCGAAGAGGATGTCAGGGTCGCCTACAAAGGCCCTCGCTAAGGCGACCCGTTGTTGTTCGCCGCCTGAAAGTTGTCTTGGCGTATGGTGCAGCCGGTTTTGGAGGCCCACTTTTCCAAGGAGTGCTGTGGCCCTTGCTGCCGCCGTCTTATCACCACGGAGTTCGAGCGGTAGCATCACATTTTCGAGGGCTGAAAGATGATGAATCAGCTGAAAGGATTGGAAGACAAAGCCCACATGCTGCGCCCGAACCAGGGCCCTTTGATCTTCATCGAGTCGGGTCAGGTCATGGCCTTTGAGGAACACCTCGCCCGATGATGGCTGATCAAGGCCAGCGAGGATGCCAAGGAGGGTCGATTTTCCAGAGCCTGATGTCCCGGTGATTGCCACCGTTTCAGCAGGTTTGATCAAGAGGTTAACTGCTGTCAATATACGAAGCCTTCCGCTGGCGGTCTCGACTTCTTTCATGAGATCGGTCGCGCGGATGGCTGGCGTTACTTTATGTTCTTGGGATGAAGCGTCCATGTGGTTTAGTGTTCGCGTGTCTATTGGCCTTTTATTGATCACCTGCTCTGTCGTGGCCTCTGCCGAAACCCTTCTGGTGGTGGGTGACAGCCTGAGTGCGGCCTACGGGCTCCCGAGTCCATCACTTGGATGGGTGCACCTTCTGGCCGAAGATCTTAAGCCCCATAGCGTCAAGGTCGTGAATGCGAGTATCTCCGGGGATACGACCGCCGGCGGGCTCCAAAGACTAGAGCCGCTCCTCGCCAAACATCACCCGGATTTAGTGGTCATTGAGCTTGGAGCCAATGATGGCCTTCGAGGTCTTCCCCCGAGCGAAACCGAAACCCATCTTCGTCAGATGATCGAGGCGATTAAAGCCAAGGGGAGTCAGGTCCTCCTGCTCGGAATTCGGATTCCACCTAACTACGGCAAGCGGTTTACAGATTTGTTCCAATCACTTTACCCTAAGCTAGCCCATGAGACGGGATCAGGGCTGGTGGCTTTTTTTCTTGAAGGGGTGGGGGGGCATGATGACATGATGCAAGCGGATGGCCTTCATCCCAATGAAAAGGCGCAACCGATCCTCAAAAGCAATGTGTTGTTAGGACTCAAGGCGATAGGGATGGGTCTTGATTCAACACGTCAAGCGCCCCGCCAACGCTAGTTGATATTTGTTGGAGATGATATTGATGTTGCCCGCGGTTAATGACTTTTTATTTCGCCTCGCGGCTGGTGAGCCGATTGAATTTCAAGACACCATGGCGCTGATCAATGAATGCTTTGACTATCAGCCCACGTATTTTAAGAATGGCTCTGATGACGACCTGATGGTGAATGAGGCCGGGGTTAATGAAGGCTCTTGCAAGATTTTTGCACTGGCCTCTTTGTTGTGTCTCGATCAGCCCCAAACCCTGGCTTTGTTCGGTCGCTATTACCGAGACGATGTATTAGGTCACCCCGAGGGGCAGGATCATCGCAACATCCGGACGTTCATGGTTCATGGATGGGCGGGTATCCACTTTAATGGGGAGGCCCTTCACCCTAAAGCGACCCCTTTGAAGGGTTGAGCCTGGTTACCCTCTGAAGGTCTTATAGCGCTGCCTTTTTTCATCAAAGAACCCCTTTAACGCCCCCCTCATGGATCCATCCCTCACCCATCAAACCATTGCCCTCGCAGGGCTTGCGCAGTCAGTCCACCTGGTTCAGCAGATCGCTCAACGTGGCCGGGCCGATGACGAGGCGATGGCGCCTGTTATTGGGAGTGTGTTGATGGTCGATGCCGAGAATATCGAGGCCGTCTATGGCGGACTGGTCGGACTTAAACTGGGTTTTCGTACCCTCATCCAGCAGCTCTCAGAGCCCCGCCAAGTGGATCCAGAGCTCGCTCGCTACGCCTCAACCCTCTTGTTTCTTGAGCGTGAGCTCCTCAAGCGACCGCCGATGATTGAAGTGATGGGTGCGGCCATTTTAGAGGCGGTTCAAGCCCGTGACGACACCGGTACGCTGCTGGATGGTCAAGTTTTGGCCGCAATGGCCCGGGGCTACCTCGCCACGATCAGCACCCTGAAGCCCAAGGTGATCGTTTCAGGAGAGCAACGATTCCTCGCTGAGGCGCATCATGCCGACCGGATTCGGGCCTTGCTGCTCGCCGGGATTCGTTCAGCCCTTCTGTGGCGTCAGGCCGGCGGTAGTCGTTGGAAAATCCTTTTCATCCGCGGCCGTATAAGGTCAGAGGCAGAGCGCATTATGAAGGGGTTATAAGCGTCCATTGAACGCAAGGAGCCATAACTCGACTCCTATCGGTTTTGTTTGCAGAGCCAAAAAGAGATGAACTTTTGGATGCAGTGACCGTTTAAAGTAGTTGGATCAGCTATCCAGGCATAGGGCAGCCTTATCAAGCAATAAAATCACATTATGATTCAATTAATTTCCCTGAGACAATGGCTAGTCATTGCCGTAGCGACCAGCTTAATAAGTGGGGTTGCTGAAGCCAAGATTACATTCCTTGGGTTATCTGCTGGTGACATGACCGCTGAGAGTGCAGTGCTCTGGGTTAGGGTTAATCATCCGAAGCTATCTGCTGCGACGGTTGAGATTGCCAAGGACCCTTCATTCAAAGCCATCGTTACTTCTCAGCAGGGGACTGTTAACCCAGATAACAATGGCACCTTGAAGCTCAAAGTATCTGGGCTTCAGTCAAATACTAAATATTATTATCATTTCAAATCTGGTTCTCTCACCAGTTGGGTGGGTTCTTTCTATACCAATCCAGGACCAACAGAAAATACAAAGTTTAAGATTGCATTTACCGGTGATGCGGATCAAAAGTACCGCCCATATCCCGCCATTGAATACTTTGGTAATACCTTGAATGTGGGTTCTACTGAGCTCAATGCATTTATTTTTCTTGGGGATACGATCTATGAGACCAGCGCAACAGGTCTCCCTGGGTTTGGGAAGGTTTCCCAAGGCTCTGTGAATACCGCAATTCCTTCTGGAAGTGCTTCCCCCAGTGAGGCCGCGAATGCGCTCCTTATCCTCAATAAACGATACGATGCTAACATCAAAGGGGTTGCCGCCACGGGTGCTGCGGAGAGTCGACCGGTTACGGGACTTAACGGTGTGCGTTCATTGTTGTCGTCGACAGGGATTTATACCCTTCTCGATAATCATGAAATTTTTGGTGCGCTCCAAAGTGGAGGTGCGCCCATCAATGCTGTTAAAGAGAATTCAAATCCAAGTTATGCCACCAACCCATCAGGCCCCTATAACAACGACACCATTGCCTTTCTAGCTGAGACTAAGGCGTTCTACAACAATATGCCAACAGCTGTGGATATTGTTGGAAAGATCGATGCGGCAAAAGGAGCGGCTGAACATTTCGGGCTCAGCTTTGCCAACTTACTGGCGCCTGAAGCACCCGTTGACCGGAGCACTGATCCAAGGTCTTCTGGAAAACCAGTCAACTACTTCAGTCGACGTTGGGGCAAAAATATCTACTACATACAGGTCGATGATCGGACCTACCGGGATGCTCGCATGGTGGCACCTGCTCGGTATGCCCTCACACCCGCCACTTTCCCCTTACAGGAAGCCAAGTTTGATGCATCAGGACAGCTTGATCGAAGTCAGGCTTATGAGTCAGGATTTCAAAAAGGAGACCCCAAGCCTGGCGTCTATATGGCCGCTAATCAGGCTCCGGGGCGAACGATGCTTGGGACAACCCAGTTAGAATGGCTTTTAGCAGAACTGAATAACGCCAAAACATCCCAGGCACTATGGACTGTCATTGCGGTATCAACCCCCATCGATCAGCGTGGCTCCTTAACTGACAGTAAATCGTGGGCGGGGGGGTATCCCGGCGAACGTAATCAGATCTTCAAGAAGATTGCGGATCTCTCTCTTCACAATGTGGTTTTCCTAACCACTGACGATCACAACGCGAGGATCAATCGCCTTAAGTATCAGCCCGATCCGGCAAATGATGCCAACTGGGCCAATCTGCCCTACGCCTTTCAGGTCCTTGCTGGGCCCATGGGGGCCGTTGGTCCAGATCAGCCCCCATTCCACGTGACTGAGACATTGGCGAAGGACTATTCAACCGTTATCAGCGACCTCATCCAAAAAGATAATGATCTTGCGGCCTTTCAGCAGCCCACGATCGGGCTTGTAGGGTATCCAGGGATGAGTAATATTTCTAGAATCTTCGATAGTACCTCAGCCACTGCACCTCAAAGCGTTGACTTCTATAATCCCGATACCTTTGGATATACAACGCTCGAGTGGGATGAAGCGGCCATGTTGACCATCAGCTACTGGGGTATAAAGGCCTATTCTGCCAACCAGTATCCTAAGAATTATAAGAAGCCGCAGAAGATCCTTTCGTTCTCGGTGACGCCAAGCCCATAAGTTCATGAATTTGAGGTCATGTCCTTAAGGATGATCCTGCTGCCTATCACTTCGCGACCAAGGCCCCTCTCACCGGGGATCGATCTTAATGAACTTGAATCGAGGGTCATCGGGCGTTCCCTCCAGAATCCCTGGATGATCTTCGGCGGGCCGCCACTGCACCACCTCCTCAATCTTTTTGGCTAATGCCAGATCCCGCTCGGTGATCCCCTTGGCTGAATGGGTCATGAGTTTGACGATGACCATGGCATAGGTGACCGAAAGATCGGGATGATGCCAAGCGACTTCTGCGAGATGACCGATGGTATTGACCAGAATGAGTGAGGACTTCCAGCCATGGGTTCGGTATTTTCGACGGATCCACCCGCCTTCGAAGGTCCAATGGGGGAGTTCCTCTCTCAATCGTTGATCGACGAGCGCTTCTGGGAGTGTTGGCAGGTTGTTGGGTTGCATGGAGTTCTCGGTAACGATGGCTGAATCCGCATAGCCATGATCGCATGGGATCGGTATTCGACAGACTTTGAATTTCCTGTTTATGATGGGATCGTCCCGGTGATGGTTTGCCACTTAGAAAATTTCAGTGGAATCTACCGGGCCGTGATACCCATCGCAACAGCCGTAGAACGCCTCTTTGAGGGCGTGCGCCATCGAGACTCAATGGGTCGGGCCAGGAGCGGCCCCTCGACCCGATGATGGTCTTTTAATGCGGCGGCTCAAAATAAGGAAGGACCTATGCAATTACCACTTGAAATCACCTTTCGCGGGATTCCACATTCTGATGCGGTCGAAGCAAAGATTCGTGAGAAAGCGGCCAAACTTGAACAGCACTGCCATAACATCACCAGTTGCCGGGTTGCGGTCGAGGCCGAACATCATCACCAGCATCATGGGAACCTCTATAAGATCCGCCTCGACATCGCTGTCCCGAATAAGCATATCGTTGTGAGCCGCGATCATCATGACAAGCAATCCCATGAGGATATCTACGTGGCCCTGAGGGACGCCTTCCAGGCCGCGGGTCGGCAGCTTGAAGAATACAGCAGAATCCAGCGGGGAGAGGTCAAACACCACCCGCGTCCTGACGACATCGAGGAGGTCTGATCAGGGGCTGGCGGCGCTTTGAAAAGGGCCGCCAGCCAAGGCCTCAACGATGCCGCACTTTGATTAATCGGGTGCCTGAACGGTGGTCCTGAAAGGTGCGCCCCTCACGGTCAACAAGACACCAGAGATAACCCAAGCCGAGGATGCTCCCACCGAGGAGGGCCCAGATTCCTCTCAGTAAGGCCTGCGGCCACTTGCAGGGCCTGCCATTGAGGCTTTCAATCCGAAGGCCCCAGGCGCGCATCCCGAGGGTTTGTCCGCCATGCGTCCAAAACCAGCTGAAAAAACCGAGTCCGGTCACGATCAAAAAGAGGCTGTACCCAGGATGAGCCGGACTAAAGGCCTCGCCCCCCCGAAAGGCGATCAGGATTGCCGTTAACACAAAATAAACGCTGGCGAGCAGCAATCCATCGTATAAAAGCGCCGCTAAATGACGGAGCAACCCTGGCCGGGCTAAAGGGTCAGGTGGGATCACCCCCCAGGAGTCCTCGCCCAAAGGGATCCTCTTCTGGCGAGATGTCCGTTTCATTCTGGCGTGGTCGGCTTCTTTTCCAGAGGGCCTTTGGCAAAGACGGCACCAAAATACATCGAAAAATAAACGAGGGCGCTGACCAAGATAAGCGTCAGGATCACCGGGGGACGGATCAAGGGCAGAAAAATCAGGAGACCATAGAGCATCACGAAGGCACTGGTCTGGAAGGAGTGAGAGAGGAATTCGTCAAAACGTATCTTGAACATGGCGTGGTCTCAACAAAATGGCAATAAGCTCGAAGCCGCTGATTATAACGGCGGTTGTCGGGATGCTTTCCGGCCCTGATGGTCCCGGGTCTTATGTCAGGGGTTCTTTGGCGCAAGGGCCAAGGCGCGCGCCAGCGTGTCAAGGAGTCGATGCGCCGCATCCGCAGGAGTCTTGCCCGTGGCTATGACGCCATCTTCGTGCCCCCCCATGACCAAGACCGAAAAGGGGTCTTGGCTGAGGAAGCGCCCGATCGCACGGGCCATGGCGGGTGTTCCGTATCCGATCTCAGCGCCTGTGATTTGAAGATCAAGGGCATCGGCGTTTTGCCAGATCACCGGCGCATGGGCGTGAAGCACGACCTGAATGTCAGGGTGCGCTTGATAGGCAGCGCCGTGGGTCATGGCTTCTGAAGAGGGCGGCAAAGGGCCATGGGCTATGACTCTGTTGGATTCGATGTCAAAGGCGCTGACCATCGAGTAGTGGCGCGCTGATAGATCAGCGATGCCGCCGGTCTGAGTGCCGCTGATGGCAAACCCACTCCCGATTCTTTGGCTGACATTGCCATAGGCAAGGCCTCCGTATCGGGCGGGATCGCAGCCATTGAGCCCCCGTTGATAGAGGATCCTTCGCCAGCCGTTCAGCGCGCTGAAAAGGGTTTCCTCAAGAGGCGGCGCCTCGTTGAAATTCAGCTCAAATTGGGTGACTCCCTCAGCGAGAGGGGAGGGGGAGGGGGGCTTCTTATCGGGCATCTAGCCTCCTCTAGGGCCACGAATCGCCCAATAAAACGTGAAAAAACTTATCCCAGACCCTATAATATCCGATGATGCCCAGAACCTCAGTGCCCAATCTGTTTGGAATGATTGATCGATTCAGTCTTATCGGCAGCGGGCATCGAGTCGGGTCACAATCAGCGAATGTGGCGAAATTGGTAGACGCGCTGGATTTAGGTTCCAGTGGGGTGACCCTTGGGAGTTCGAGTCTCCCCATTCGCACCAATTCGAAATCTGAACTTTGCGTTCTCTATCATTACGATGAGGCGAACGCATCCAACCATCCCAATCCTGATGGCCTTTCCGGATCCGGATACCCTAAAAGGGTTGTCCGCTCCAGCTTATCCTAACCATTGTCCGAGGTGAGAGCGACATGCAAGTGTCTGTTGAAACGACGTCTGAACTGAGCCGTAAAATGACCGTGACCCTGCCTGAAGAAAAAATCAGCCAGCAGGTGGAGTCCCGTCTTCAATCCCTGTCCCACAAGGTCAAGATCGATGGATTCCGGCCTGGTAAGGTCCCTCAGGCGGTGGTTCGCAAGCGCTACGGCCAGCAGGTGCGTGAAGAGGTCGTGTCAGATCTCATTCAATCGAGCTTTTACGATGCTGTTCGTGATGAACAGCTGAACCCGGCCGGCATGCCTGAGATCAAAGCCAACAAAATGGATGAAGGTGACGGCCTTGAATACGAGGCGTCTTTCGAGATCATGCCCGAATTTGTGGTCATGCCCATCGAAACCCTGGAGCTGAAGCAATTTACTTCGGCGGTGGCGGATGCCGATGTTGACGGCATGATTGAACGTCTTCAAGAGCAGCGGAAGCGCTTTGACGCTGTTGACCGTGCCAGCATTAAGGGTGATCGGGTCGTGATTGCCTTTGAAGGCACCATGGACGGCGAAAACTTTACCAATGGCCGGGTCGATGACTTCCCTGTTGAGATTGGTGGGGGTCAGATGATTCCAGGATTTGAGGATCAGCTGATGGGTACTAAGGCGGGTGACCACTTGGCCTTTGATATTGCGTTTCCGAATGAATACCCGGGTGAAAAGTTGGCCGGCAAGAGCGGCCATTTTGAGATTGACGTCGCTCGGGTCGAGGCCACCGTCTTGCCCCCCATCGATGATGACTTTGCTCGGTCCTTTGGGATTGAAACGGGCGATGTGGACGAACTTAAATCCGATATTCGCGCCAATTTGCAGCGTGAGATGGAACGTGCTCTCAAGGCAAGAACCAAGGGCGTTGTGATGGATCAACTCTTTGACCGCAATAAGATTGCGCTGCCGGGTTCCTTGATCAAAGACGAGCTCAGGGAGTTGCTGAAGCCCTACCGGGAGTCCGCTAAAAAGCGCAAGCAGACCATGGACGAAGAGGTTCTCCGGGAACAGCTCGAGCCGATGGCCAAGCGTCGGGTTGCCCTGGCCCTTATTCTTGGCAAATTGAGCGACGCTCACGCGGTCAAGGTGGATCCCCAGAAGGTCCGGCTAGCGGTAGAGGATCTCGCGGCCAGTTATGAGGATGCTGATGAAGTCGTCCGCTGGTACTATGGAGACACATCGCGGCTCAAAGACATCGAAAATATGGTGCTTGAGGACCAAGTGGTCGAGTTGGTGCTCGGCAAGGCCAAGACCACCCAAGAATCCATCGATTTCAAAACCCTGATGGCCGCCGCCACTGGCTCGGCCCCGGGGCTTTCCTAACGTTAAACGAGGACGGTCATCCATGCGCTACGGTAATCTGCCCCCAGAACTTCATCCCAAGGCCGCCGGTGGTCTCGTGCCGATGGTCATCGAACAATCAGCGCGTGGCGAGCGCGCGTTTGATATTTATTCGAGACTCCTCAAGGAACGCGTCATCTTTCTGGTCGGGCAGGTTGAAGATTACATGGCCAATCTGGTGATTGCCCAGCTGCTGTTTCTCGAGTCTGAAAATCCCGATAAGGACATCCATCTCTATATCAATTCTCCTGGCGGCGTGGTGACCTCAGGTTTGGCGATCTATGACACCATGCAGTTCATCAAGCCGGACGTCAGCACCTTGTGTATTGGCCAGGCGGCCAGCATGGGCGCTTTGCTTTTGGCCGGCGGTGCAGCGGGTAAGCGTTATTGCCTCCCCCACTCAAGAGTGATGATTCACCAGCCGTTAGGGGGCTTTCAGGGTCAGGCGAGTGATATTGATATCCATGCCCGGGAAATTCTTGCCATAAGAGACCGCTTAAACCAGATTCTTGCCGACCACTCAGGCCAGCCCATTGAAAAGATTGCAGGCGATACCGATCGTGATAACTTCATGGGCGGCCAGGATGCGGTTCAGTACGGATTAATTGACAAGGTGCTTGATCGACGGGTGGGCTGAAGTTCCGGCAGTGAAGCTGCAGAAGGGCTTTGGTAGAGGCATGTGGCGAGTGATTCGTCTGGGAGTAAATAATGAGTGATGACAAACGTTCCAAGGATGCTGGTGGCAAGCTGCTTTACTGCTCTTTTTGTGGCAAAAGCCAGCATGAAGTCAGGAAGCTGATCGCGGGTCCTTCGGTCTATGTTTGCGATGAATGCGTGGACCTTTGCAATGACATCATCCGAGAAGAATTGCAGGAAAGTGTGGCAGGCAGCTCTGAAAAACTGCCAAAGCCCAAGGAGATCAAGGAGGTCCTTGATGAGTACGTGATTGGCCAAGACAAAGCCAAGCGGACCCTGTCGGTCGCCGTCTATAACCATTACAAGCGTCTTCGGGTCCAGGGGCAGGGGCGCAAGAACGAGGTTGAATTAGCTAAGAGCAACATCCTTCTGATCGGCCCCACGGGGTCTGGTAAGACGCTGATGGCAGAGACCCTGGCTCGCGTGTTGGATGTTCCTTTTACCATCGCCGATGCGACGACTCTGACTGAAGCCGGTTATGTCGGTGAAGATGTTGAAAACATCATCCAGAAGATTCTTCAAAAATGTGATTACGACGTCGAGAAGGCGGAGTCTGGCATTGTCTATATTGATGAAATCGACAAGATTTCCCGCAAAGCCGATAACCCATCGATCACCCGTGATGTCTCTGGCGAAGGCGTCCAGCAGGCGCTTTTAAAGCTGATTGAGGGGACGGTGGCCTCGGTTCCGCCGCAAGGCGGTAGGAAACACCCACAGCAGGAGTTTCTGCAGGTCAATACCGCCAATATTCTGTTTATTTGCGGCGGCGCCTTCGCAGGTCTTGATAAAGTCATTCGTGACCGCACAGAGAAGGGCGGTATTGGCTTCTCTGCCGATGTGAAAAGCAAAGATGATTCGAAGAATGTGGGAGAGGTCCTGGCCGAGGTGGAATCTGAGGATTTGATCAAATACGGCCTCATCCCAGAATTTGTCGGTCGGCTACCGGTTCTTGCCACGCTTGAAGAACTCAACGAAGCGGCCTTGGTTAGAATCCTCAGCGAACCGAAGAATGCGCTGGTGAAGCAGTACAAGAAACTGTTTGAGATGGAAGGCTGCGAGTTGGATATTCGTGACGAGGCCCTCTCTGTGATTGCCCAGAAAGCGATGGAACGAAAGACCGGCGCCAGAGGGCTTAGAACGATCCTCGAACATGTGCTCCTGGACACGATGTACGAGCTTCCTTCTGAGGAAAATGTGGAGAAAGTGGTGGTCGATGAACAGGTGATTCGTGGCGAAAGTCCCCCTTTGATGATCTATGGGGCCGAGGAAAAGCCCCCTCTCGCCGCGGCGGCAGCGGAATAGGATAAGGCCCCCTTTAAAAACCCGCCTCGGCGGGTTTTTAAAATATGATGAATTTCTCTTGAATTTCAGGGTCTGCAACCCATATCCTCAACAGGACATTCCCATCTTATAGCCCCAGGGAGATTACATGGACAAGCCATCAACCGATCTGACCTCACCGGAAAAAATGGTCCCGGTGCTGCCGCTGCGCGATGTCGTGGTCTATCCCCACATGGTGATTCCTTTGTTCGTGGGGCGGGATAAGTCGATACAGGCCCTCGATAACGCCATGCGTGACAGCAAGCAGGTCTTACTGGTCGCCCAAAAGGAAGCCGAGGTTGATGATCCAGGTCAGGATGATCTTTACTCGGTCGGCACCCTCTCCAACATCTTGCAGCTTCTCAAGCTGCCGGATGGGACCGTTAAGGTGCTGGTCGAAGGGGCTGAGCGTTCAACGGTGCGTCACTTCGATCATTCGGAGCCTTTCTTGGTCGCTCAAGTTGAACCGCTGATGGATGAGCCTGGCGCCAATGATCAGGAAATGGATGTTTTGGTGCGAACGGTGGTGAATACCTTCGATCAATACGTAAAGCTCAACAAACGAATTCCGCCTGAGGTATTGAACTCTCTGTCGGGCATTGAAGATCCTAGTCGATTGGCCGATACCATGGCGGCCCATATGACCATCAAAATTGAGGACAAGCAGTCCGTTCTCGAATCACCCCAGATTACCCATCGACTGGAGCGATTGATGACCCTCATGGAGGGTGAGGTCGATATGCTTGAGATGGAAAAGCGGATTCGTGGTCGCGTTAAGCAGCAGATGGAAAAGAATCAGCGCGAGTACTATCTGAACGAGCAGATGAAAGCGATTCAGAAGGAACTTGGAGACATGGACGATGTGCCGAGCGAACTCGATGAGTTGGCGCAGAAGGTCCATAAATCTGGGATGCCGCAGGCGGCCAGAGCCAAGGCGGAAGGTGAGCTCAATAAGCTGCGTCAGATGTCGCCCATGTCGGCTGAAGCCACGGTTGTTCGAAACTATATCGACTGGATGGTGGGGATGCCGTGGAAAAAGCGGAGTAAGGTCAATAATGATCTGGCGCATGCTCAGAAAATCCTCGATGCCGAGCACTATGGTCTTGAAAAGGTGAAGGAACGCATCCTTGAATATCTTGCGGTTCAGCAGCGGGTTCGGAAGCTCAAAGGGCCTATCCTCTGCCTGGTGGGGCCGCCGGGTGTCGGAAAGACCTCACTAGGGCAGTCTATCGCTCGTGCCACCAATCGAAAATATGTGCGGATGGCTTTGGGTGGTGTGCGTGATGAGGCGGAGATTCGTGGTCACCGGAGGACTTATATCGGGTCTATGCCGGGCAAGGTCTTACAAAACCTGAGCAAAGTGAAGACCCGGAACCCCATGTTCATGCTGGATGAGATTGACAAGATGGCGATGGATTTTCGGGGAGATCCTGCGTCCGCTCTTCTCGAGGTCCTTGACCCTGAACAGAATCATATCTTCAACGACCATTACCTTGAGGTCGACTTTGATCTCTCGGAGATCATGTTCGTCGCGACCGCCAACACCCTCGATATTCCTCCGGCGTTGTTGGACCGAATGGAAGTGATTCGGCTGGCGGGCTATACCGAAGATGAAAAGATCAATATCGCTATGCGATACCTTCTGCCGAAGCAGATTAAGAATAATGGTCTTAAGGACGAAGAGATTCAGATCACCGAAGCCGCCATCCGAGACATCGTCCGTTATTACACGCGGGAAGCCGGCGTCAGAAGTCTTGAGCGGGATATTTCAAAGATCTGCCGTAAGGTGGTGAAAAGTCTTCTGCTGAAGCCTGCCTCTAAGCGGGTCAATGTCAATCCAAAGACGCTCGAAGATTATCTGGGTGTTCGACGCTATCGATACGGACAAGCGGAAGAGGTTAATCAGGTTGGTCAGGTCACGGGGCTTGCCTGGACCGAGGTGGGGGGGGAATTATTGACGATCGAAGGCGTGATCATGCCGGGGACCGGCAAGCAAACTTACACGGGTAAACTTGGGGAAGTTATGCAGGAGTCTATTCAGACCGCGATTACGGTTGCGCGTAGTCGTTCTGAATCGCTCGGTATCGATCCCACCTTTTATCAAAAACAGGACGTCCATATCCACGTTCCAGAAGGCGCCACCCCCAAGGATGGTCCGAGTGCCGGCATTGGGATGTGTACCGCACTGGTGTCAGCCCTGACCGGAATCCCGGTCCGTTCGACGGTGGCTATGACAGGGGAGATCACTCTCCGAGGTGAGATTCTCCCGATTGGCGGTCTTAAGGAGAAGTTGTTGGCGGCCCACCGTGGCGGGATCGCGATGGTCCTGATTCCGAAGGAGAATGAGCGCGATTTGGCCGAAATTCCTAAGAATATCAAAGATAAACTGACCATTGTCCCGGTCCGCTGGATTGATGAAGTCTTGGGCTACGCGCTTGAAAGAATGCCGGTCCCTGACCTTTCCTTGGCGGCTAAAGAGACCCCGACCGCGGTCAAGGCTGTCGACCTTAAAAATCCAATTGTTGCGCATTGATGGTCCATATGGGGTGGGACCCGGTCCCACCCCATCATCAGCATGGACTAAAAACCCTGAAGCCCCCGTCATTCTTGGTTGACAGCCGATTTGAAGGACTGATAAATTGGTGTTGTGGGATTGGTGTTGCTGGATCGTTAAGTCATACCTGAACTTAAAGATCCCCCGCCACTGGATCACACATTCAATTTCTTAAGTTAACAAAGAGGGGGATTCATGAATAAGGCAGAACTAATCGAAGCCATTGCTGATGCGGCTGATCTGACCAAGGCTGATGCGGGTCGTGCATTGGATGGCCTAGTCAACGCCATCACGGACGCACTAAAGAAGGGTGACACGGTATCCCTCGTAGGTTTTGGTTCATTCGTTGTTAAAGAGCGTGCTGCTCGTCAGGGCCGCAACCCACAGACCGGCAATACCATCACTATCGCCGCGGCTAAGATTCCATCTTTCAAGGCTGGCAAAGCACTTAAGGATGCTGTAAACTGACCAGCTTTCCAGGGTGCTTAGCTCAGCTGGGAGAGCATCGCCCTTACAAGGCGAGGGTCGTAGGTTCGATCCCTACAGCACCCACCATATTGGAGCGGTAGTTCAGTTGGTCAGAATACCGGCCTGTCACGCCGGGGGTCGCGGGTTCGAGCCCCGTCCGCTCCGCCAACAATCGTTGAAAAAAGACCCCGCCCAGTGAGCGGGGTTTTTTTTAGTCACTGATCTGGTCTTGATGGTTTCAGATTGCTGTCATTCCCTTTTTTTATCCAAGGTTAAATAGGTATGCTCCAAGCGATTCGCGAACGTGCGCAAGGTATTGTTGCCTGGGTCATGTTGATTGTGGTGGGGGTCCCCTTCATGTTATGGGGTATCCAAAACTACATCGACACCGGAAAGGAAAAACCCGCCGCTGTGGTGGGTGATCGGGACATCTTTGATCGTGATGTCACGCGCGCTTATGAACAAAGCCTCAATAAGCTCGTAGGTCTTGAAGACGTTGATGAAAAGGCATTACGACATGAAGCACTTGAACGCCTGATCCGTGAAGAAGTCATTACCCAAAGTGCCGATGAACGTCAGTTGACTGTGGCGGATATCGAAGCCCGGAGTTTGATTCAGACGCTCCCTTATTTCCAAACCCAAGGGCAATTCGACAAGGAAAAGTATCGAATCATTCTGGCCGCTCAGAATATGACGCCAGCCCAGTTTGCCGCCCAGATCAAGCAGGGACTTCGAAACGAACAGCTGCAGCAAGGGGTTATGGCGAGCGCCTTTGTGACCAAGGGTGAGCTTGAAACCCTCATGCGTCTTAAAAACCAGACCCGGGACGTCGAGTATGTGAAGATTTCTGTTGGAAAATCCGACAAGGTCTTCAGCGATGATGACGTCAGCACCTTTTATGATGCGCATATCGGGGAGTTTAGGAATCCTGAGCAGGTCTCGGTGGATTATGTCCTCCTGAATCTTGAGGCGATGGCCCAAGGGCTCGAGGTCAGCCTGGAAGATCTCAAAAAGCTGTATGAAGAGCAGAAGACGAACTTTGGGACGCCAGAACGCCGGAAAATCAGCCATATTCTGATCACCCTCGACGGGGTTGATGAGCCTGCTGATCAGGCGGCCCGGCAGCAGGCTGAGGCTATCCGGCAGCGAATCCTGCAGGGTGAGGACTTCAAGACGCTCGCTAACACCTTGTCAAAAGATCCCGTGTCCGGCAAAGTCGGTGGGGATCTTGGCCTGTTGAACCCAGAGGCTCAGGAAGCCTCATTCACTGAGGCGGCACAGGCCCTTAAGCTGGGTGAAACCTCAGCGCCGGTTAAGACGTCCTTTGGTTATCACCTGATTCAGGTCACCGAGGTTGTTCCTGCCCAGTTCAAGCCATTTGATGCGGTCAAGGAAGAACTCAAAAAGACCGCTCAAAAAAATCTGGCTGAGACGCAATTTTACGAGCGAGGCCAGAAACTGGCTGAAATCACCTTCGAAAATCCAGACAGTCTACAGTCGGCCGTTGATACCTTGGGCCTTAAGATTCAGCACACCGCTCTTTTTACCCGTGAAGGGGGTGAAGGCATTGTGGCCGAGGATGCGGTTCGAAAAGTGGCTTTCTCGGAGGAGGTTCTCGCCGGAAAGAATAGTGAGCCTGTCGAACTCGGTAATGAAAAAGCCTTGGTTCTCCGCCTGAATGATCACCGCCCGGCGACGGATAAGCCGTTGACCGAAGTCAAGCCGATGATTGTGTTACGACTCAAGGAACAGGATGCGAGGGCCGATGCCGATCGCCGTGCCCGGGCGCTTCTTGACATGATGAAGGGCGGCCAGGTCTTTGGTGAAGCGGTGAAGTCGCAAGGCCTCCCGCCGCTAAAAGCGACCGGCGTCAAGCGCGAGGATCAGAAGCTTCCTCCGGCGTTGGTTCAGGCTCTGTTTGAGGCTGGCCGGCCTGTCAAAGGACAGGAAGCCCCAGGTGATGCGACCTTAGAAGATGGTACCCATCTGGTGTTTCGGGTGACCGCCATCAACGATGGCGGATCAGCCGATCCCGATGCCAAAGTGGAAGCCTCGGGCCGTGAATATTTGGAACGGACCAGTGGTCAAATTGAATTTGCGACCTTTGTGAAGCGACTGCGGGATTCCATCGATATCGAGATAACGGCCAAGGAATAGCCTCATCGCGACATTCATCGAAAAGGGCCGCGGAAGCGGCCCTTTTCATGTGGGCACTAAAACCAAATGTTTTAGGTTTCCGGCTTGCTTTCAAGCCAGGTAAAAAACGTCGTATAGGCCACAGCCAATAACGTTGTGCCTAGGAAAATTCCGACGAACCCCCAGGCCAAAAGCCCGCCGACAACGCCGACCATGATCAGCAGAAAGGGCAAAGGACTGGATAGCCCGATAAAGTAGGGTTTGATGAAATTATCCATGATATTGATGGAGATGCCCCAGACCACCGTAAAGATCGCCCAACCCTCGTGATCGAGGTGAGCGAGCCAGAGGGCGGAGGGAATCCAGATGATGCTGGTGCCAATCTGAAGGACCGCGCCGAGAAAACATAAAAGACCCAAAATCGGCGCCGATGAGAAACCGGCTAAAGAGAAGCCGATACCCGAGAGCAGCGCTTGAATCAGGGCTGTTCCAATGACGCCAAGGGAGACCCCTCTAACGGTCCTAGCGGCGGTTTCCGTGGCCTTGACGGCTGATGCCCCGCCGATGCGCATCGCCAGTGATTCAGCCACGGAGGCGGCCTCTTCACCATGCGAATAGAGAAAGCCTGCCATTAAGACGGCCAGGACAATATTGAGTGCGTTGAGTGCGAGGCTAGCCCCCCCTTGAAGGATCCAGGTCCCGGCAGTGGCTAGTATGGGACGAATCTTTTCCGGTGACAGAGCTTGAGACCAGCGTCCGGAGCGCCAATCTGCATCTAGATCAGGTCCTACGAGAGGAAGATGTTCGAGCCACAGGGGTGGCTCACCGCGGAGCCAATCCACCAATTGTGAGAGGAGGTTCTCCGCAAGATGAACATTCTCTGTGAGGGCGTTGAGCGCCAGAAACGCCGGAACGACGAAGACCATCAGCTGGATCAGGGTCATGAGGATTGCGGCCAGGCTTCGTCTCCCCCCAAGCCATTCTGACAGGTGGAGGTAGTAAGGCCAGGTTGACAGAGCAAGAATGACGCCCCAAATAAAGGGGGGGATAAATGGCGAGACGATCCGAAGGCAGGCATAGGAGAGTGCGCCGACCAGGACTAGAAGGAAGGTCCGCTCAATGAGTAAGCGACCTTTGAGCAATGATTTTACTTTCATGGAGTCCCCCGATGAGCGGTCTAGGCGCTTCCATTCTAGAGGGGTTCGATGACGAATTCTGCTTCGTCGTATGAAATCTTTGTTGATCCTTAGCTTTGGATCCCTGTCTTTAAGGATTCCTTCGAAAGGATAGTGAATGTTTCGCTGTCGGGTTCGAAAACGATATATGCCTCCCCCCGCGAGATCTTCGAGAGAACGGCCTCGATTTTGGTGGAGGTTGCCACTTCGAAGAAGCCGTAATCCGTCCCATCCCGGCTTACAAAGTCGATCAGCATGGCGTGAAGAGTTTCTGGAGCGAGCGCCTCGTGGGGGATCACCACGGGAGGGGTTGCGGCCGCCATTTATGAGACGTTGATCAAAATCTTTCCCCGGGTGTGGCCTTTTTGGCTTTGCTCAAAGGCTTGCGCGAGATGTTCGAGGGGATATTCGTTCTCGATATGCACGGTGAGGCTGCCCTCGGCCATCCCGGCCGCGAGCCACTCAAGATCAGAACGCTGGGGTTTGACCATGACCATGTGGATTCGCCGCTTTGACGTGATCTTAAGCCTTAAGCCATGCATGAAGATCGGGAGTGAAGGGAGCAGTGAAATAAAGCGTCCCTCAGGCGCTAAGGCGGTCTCCCATTCTTTGAAGGGGCGCTGTCCATTTGCGTCGAGGATGATATCGAAGGACCTTTCGCCTAAGGCAAAGTCCGGCTGGGTGTAATCAAGGACCTTCCTGGCCCCCAAAGAACGCATGAAATCAAGGTTCTGGGTACTGCCTATCGCCGTGACGGTAGCCCCCAGTCGAGAAGCGATCTGGATGCCAAAATGTCCGACACCTCCGGCACCCCCGATGATCAATACACGCTCACCCGCTTTGATTTGACCATGGTCCTTCAGTGCTTGAAGCGCGGTCATTCCGGCCAGAGGGAGCGCGGCCATCGGATGGATGGCACACGGAAGGGGAATGGCCGCAGCCAGATTTTCATCGACGAGCAATGCTTCCGCCGCCGCGCCTAAACGACGGATCGGCAGCATGCCAAAGACAGGCTGCCCAACTTGAAAATGGCTGGCCTCAGGTCCTACCGCATCGACCGTGCCAGCGAAGTCAAAACAAGGGATTTGCGGAAATTTAAGGGGCATCACCCAGCGGAGCGCGCCACTGAAAAGTTTCCAGTCGATCGGATTAATCGCGGTCGCTCGAACGTTTACCCTGACCTCCCGTCCTTTGGGAACCGGTAGGCTAAGGTCTACGGAGACCACGTTGGAGGGGTCTCCATAAGCCTTAAACTGCATCGCTTTCATAGGATCGGCGCTCTCTTCTATGGGCCTCAGGGTCAAAATGCCTTATGAGATTCCGCTTTGCCTATATTTTTGAGTGGGTGCCATCGCACAATGCGTCCTTCTTCGACTGTTTGCAACCACAGAAGTATGCCGTCGTCGATTCGGTGGCGGTGTATTTAATCGGGGTGATCCCCGACTCTTTGTGGCTCCCATCACAAAAGGGCTGTGAGGCGCTAAGGCCACAGGCGCACCAGTAGTAGTCCTTCGAGGCTTCAACAGCGATCGGGTAGGGACCTTTTTGAGGGCAGGCGGGCTGACTCATGGTGAATTGTCCTGATTAAGGGGCGATGGTGATGTAGAAGGGCTGGAAGTTTTCACAGCCTTCTTTGCTGGTGGCCCTGACGGTAATTCTGGCCCTTCCAGCGGCGATGATAGGGTCCTTGAGGGTGACCTCGAGGAGCGTATCCCCGGATCGAAGCGGGGTAATTTTGGGCGCCACTTTTTGCCCATTAACCTGAAGGTCTAAGGTCTCCATCTGGGTGTTGGCGGAGGCCTCGAGGCTGAATGAGGCCAAGTCCTTTACGCTTGTGTTATCCGCTGGCGTGAGGGCTGTGAAGCTGGGTTCAGTGCAGCTTGGGCCACCGCCGCCACCACCACCGCCATAGGCAAAAACGGGGCTATGAAGTGCCAGTAGGCTTAAAACAAAAAGGGATTTCATCAACATGCTAAGAATCTCCTTGTGGACAGGCTAAAAAATTGATCTTCGGAAGGACTTGGAGTCCTCAGCTGCGGAGTCGTTCAACGAGGCGCATTGAAAGGGCTATTCCGATGGTTCGAAAGCGGATTGGGGGTCACTCGGTTGGATCAGACCGAGTTCTACCAGTTGTCCCGAAAGGGTCTGCCAGCGTTCAAGAGTCATCTGACCGATCGGTGTCCCAGGACTCCCCACAATCAAAGGGGCTTGGATCTTTGATGACGCTTCAAAGGTGGCTTCATCCATCGTGGGATTCAGTTGATGCATGGCCTGATTGGCCGAGGTGGGATCCTTGAGGTAGGCGGTCCAACCTGCCTTGATGGCTCGGATCAGCCGGCGGACCTCGTCTTTATGTTTGATCAGCACCTCGCGTTTGGTGACCAGAATCCCTGAATAGGGATTGTATCCGGCGTCGCTGATCGGAAAGACGAAGGGTGAGGCGCCAGCTCGTCGTGCCGCGATGGGTTCTGCGGTCACATAACATTGCTGCGCCAATTGAGGATCGTGGAGGAAGGGCGAAAGATTATTGGTATAAGGCACCACATGGATATGGTGAAAGCCGAATCGTTTTTCGAGGAACTTGAAGGTCGGGGTCCCAGGCTCCATCGCGAGCGTCCCTTCTTTGAAAACATCCTCCAAGCCATGGAGGCCGCGTTCAGCGTGGACCATGATGCCCGCAGGAAAAGTCTGGTAGAGCGCAAACAGAGCGACCAGGTCGGCCCCGCGGTCGCGCGCAATTAAGATGTTGTCAGCGGTGGTAATCCCGAAGGTCACTTGGCCAGATTCGATTAATTGGAGGGTCGGTACTCCAGGCCCGCCAGGCTTCAGATGAACCTCGAGATGCTCTTGGCTGAAGAGGCCGCTATCCCGGGCGGCGTAGTACCCGCCGAATTCAGGTTCTGGCACCCAGTCGAGTTGAATATCCGCTTTAAAAGCCCCCTCCGCAGGTGGGTCGTCAGGGGAGCCTTTGCAGGCGCTGAGGATCAGCATCAGCATGCCCAGCCCAATGATCTTTAACAACCTAAGATCCTTCATGAGTCCTTGAACTCCCCGAGATGCCAGTATTTCAGGCTGAGCTGGTTGAGGCCACTTACGAGCCAGAAAATAAGGAGCCCGAGGAGGGAGGACATGAGAACTGCCGCAAAAACGAGGTCCGTTCGTTGTTCCTTGAGCGCAATTTCAACAGCGGTCCCAATCCCACCGCCATCCTCATAGCTGTCTGCGACGAATTCACCGACGATGGCGCCGATGACCGCCAGACCTGATGCGATTCGAAGTCCGGTCAGAAAATGTGGAATGGCACCGGGTATCCTCAGTTTGAAGAGGGTATCAAGGCGGCTCGCCTTGGCAATCCTAAAGAGATCCAGGAGGGCGGGATCGGTCGATAGGAGACCTGTCAGCGTGTTGGCGATGATCGGCGATACTGAGACAATGAAGGAAGCGGCCACCACGGCGCCTTGACCGTAACCGAACCAGATCACCAGCATCGGGGCGATCGCTATGATCGGGACCGTCTGAAAAAAGACGGCATAGGGGTAGAACGCACGACGAATCAGTGGGTGACTGGCGAGGGTAATCGCTAAAAGGGCGCCCAAGATCGCGCTCATTCCAAGCCCTGTGATGGCCGCAATCCCTGTATGCCTGGTGGCTTTCAGAAGTTCTTCCGCGTGGATAAAGAGCGCTAAAGCCACGGCGCTCGGCCGCGGTGCGAGGTAGGCGGGCAGATCCATGAGGATAATCGAACACTCAATCAATCCAGTGATTAAGACAAAACTCATCAAAGGAGGCAACCAAAGAACCCCGGATAGCGGCTTCATGCTAGCGTCCTCGAGTGGCCCTCAAACGCCTCTGAAACGGTTCTGAGATGGTCAATAAAGGGCGTTGACAGTCGGCTGGCCGCTGTTCTTGGATGGGGCAACGGTACTTTGTAATCGAGGGTGATGTTGCCCCCGCCGGCCGATAACACGATCACCCGATCAGCGAGGTAAACCGCCTCGCTCAGAGAATGGGTGACGAAGACCACCGTCATCGGGTGGCTCAGCCAGAGGCTTTGAAGATGATCGTCAAGGTGATGGCGGGTGATATCGTCGAGCGCTGCAAAAGGCTCATCGAGGAGCAAGAGATCGGGGCGAGTGATCAGCGCTCTCGCCAGTGAAACCCGCATTTTCATGCCGCCGGAGAGTTGTTGTGGGAATTTGCCTTGAGCGTCTCCAAGGCCAACCGTCCTGAGTAAAGCCTCGGCCGCTGGAATCCGGTGATGCCGGGGGACCCCTTGAAGCTCTAGCGGCAGAGCGACATTATCGATGACCGAACGCCAGGGCATCAGGCACGGATCCTGAAACACAAAGGCCACATCGAGGTCTGCTTCAGAGCGATCGAGGGTGCCCTGATCCGCCTGGTCGAGGTGTGCCAAAAGCCTCAGGAGAGTTGATTTGCCGCAACCGGATGGGCCGATGATCGCAAGGAATTCCCCTGGCGCCACGTCAAGATCGAGGTGATTGATGACGGGGCGTCCTTCAAATTGGCGATGGATGCCCCGGAGCTTTAGACCGGCGCCCTGACGGTGTTTCATGGGTGAAGGGGGGTGTCCTGGGCCGGGGGTCGCGATGTGTTCCTACAGGGAGAGCCCGACGATGTTGTAACCGGCATCCACGTAGAGAATCTCGCCGGTAATACCTGAGGCCAAATCAGAGCACAAGAAGGCGCCCGCATTACCGACCTCCTCGATGGTGACATTCTTTCTCAGCGGCGCAGCCTGTTCCCCTTTTGATAGCATTTCCCGGAAATTGGCGATGCCAGAGGCGGCAAGGGTTCGAATGGCGCCTGCGGAGACGGCATTGACGCGGATACCCTCAGGCCCGAGGGAGGCCGCCATGTAGCGCACATTGGCCTCGAGACTGGCCTTCGCAACGCCCATGACGTTGTAGTTTGGCATCGCTCTCTCAGCGCCGAGATAGGTGAGGGTCAGCATGGAACCGCCGCGTCCTGCCATCATGCCGCGACCGACTTTGGCCAGTGCAGCGAAGCTATAGGAGCTGACGTCATGGGCGATCCGAAAATTTTCCCGGGTCACGGAATCAAGATAACTCCCCTCGAGTGCTTCACGGGGTGCAAATGCGACGGAATGGACGATCGTATCAAGCCCGTCCCAGGCGTTGCCAAGGTCTTTAAACAGCTGATCAATCTCATCATCATTGCTGACATCACAGGGCAGAACGATCTTGGCACCCAGTTCACTGGCTAGCTTTTCAACGCGCTCCTTGAGCTTTTCATTTTGGTAGGTCAGGGCAATTTCAGCACCCTCCCGAGCCATGGCCTCAGCGATGCCATAGGCAATAGAACGACTGCTGGCGACCCCGACAATCAGAGCACGTTTATTTTGCATGAAAGCCATTTTTTTGATTCTCCTGGTGGCGAGTGATGGGCTGCAGTATCGAACACGGTCCGCGGCAAGTCCATATAAGGTTATCGGGTCTTTTCATTCTATAACCGCCCGCGATCAAATATGCTGATTCCAGCAGACGGTGGGCTCGATCACAGATCCTTGGGTGGCTTATCGACATAGTCGACGAACCACTTGACATTCTTTTTGAGTTTTTTCCAGCTACTGACGGGGGGGTCATTCGTCAGCGGCTTTTGTCCTGCCGTTGCTGATACTGCTGGCGCAGGAGCAGGAGCAGGAGCAGGAACAGGAGCAGGAGCAGGAGCAGGAACAGGAACAGGAGCAGGAGCAGGAGCAGGCGCTGCCGACACGGATGAAACGATCTCTTTTGGGGCCTCTGGAACGGCAGGCTGAATCTCAAATGGCGGTGCGATCGGCGGCTCAGAGTGAACAGGGGGCTGACGAATGTCGATCAGACGATCAAACGTCGCCGCTGGCGCGTTAGCCTCTGCGGTCATGGTGGGTGGGGTGATCAGTGATCTTGGGGGCGGTGTGATCGGTGCCGTCGGGGCTTTAAGGGGGGTTGATGCCAATGGCTTGGGGGCAACGACGGGGCCCTCTGAAAGGCCTCGTGACTTGAGCATCGCCTGGGCAGCGGCAAGACGCGCTACCGGAACCCGGGGCGGTGAGCAGGAAACATAGTTGATCCCGATTTCATGGCAGAAACGGATGGATGCAGGATCCCCGCCTTGTTCGCCACAGATACCGATCTTGAGATGGGGGTTGATCGAACGCCCTAAATCCACACTCATCTGCATGAGGACGCCGACCCCTTTTAAATCAATCGTCTCGAAGGGGTTGTCATGAAGAATCCCCGTCTCCGTATAAAGAGGAAGGAATTTATTTTCGGCATCCTCACGAGAGAATGAGTAGGTAG
>Ga0304729_1000040_pt1 | contig 88679 bp, 143 predicted proteins | sample C_131016_MF_Meta_FD_190475 | JGI IMG/M metagenome (GOLD analysis project Ga0304729, IMG submission 190475) | Freshwater microbial communities from Lake Croche, Canada to study carbon cycling - C_131016_MF_MetaG (v2) (version 2) | ecosystem: Environmental > Aquatic > Freshwater > Lake | place... | reverse complement strand
TAACGCCAAAAAGGCGAGCTTGATGCTTGTTTGTGTTGGGACAGCTTCCTGGCCAGGATCCTGGCAGAGGGCATAAAAAAACCCCCTAGCCTTTCGGCTAGAGGGTTTCCTTATTGGGCTTGCTATACCCCAGCGAGTTCGCGTACCGCGCTTAGAATGCGGTTCTTCTCGGCTGTGGCTTGTGCGTCGAAGCCTGACGCGCTCGCTAGTTGAGCGTCCTCAGAGTTCTGAGCACCCTTGACCAAGCGACCTTGGCGGAAGTAATCCACACGCTCTGTGAGCGCGTTGTATGCTCCCCAAGCGGTTCCCTTGATACCCAACTGAGTTGGACTATCGAAGTACAGGTCGCTGATTAGTTCAATCTTGGACTCGTACTTGGTCACGCTTGCCTTGCCAGCGTCCTCGGCAGGTTCTGGGTACAGAGCCTTGACGATGTCGTGGAATTGCTTGTCCGTCATTGACGTGGCGAACAGCGCTTCGGCGGTTGCTTGGAACTTGTCCATGTAATCGAACGTGAGTCCCAACGCTAGTCGCGCTTGGTCTACGCGTCCACCAGCCGTGGCAGTGTGGCGGACTTTGTAGGACTGCTTAGTACCATCAAGCGCGGCGTTAAGCGTATTCTGGCACACTACGCGCACTGGGGTTGTCATCGCTTGGATAGCGGCTGAACCGTCGTGCGAGGTCGTAATGAGCAGGTAAGACTCGGTCTTATCTGCAATGCCTTGTGGGTCTAGGACGAAGTCCTTATCCAACTTGAGAGAACCGAATACCACGCGACCATTCTTAATAGAGCCAGCAGACTCCCAATAGCCACCACCATCAAGCAGGTTATCGCCGAAAGCGAATAACTCTTCATTCTGGTAGGTGTGGTAACGCTCTCCGACAACACCTAGGACGTTGCGCTCTCCAGCCTTATCAGGGAATGGATTGTCGCGCACCACCATCTGGTGTGCCTTGTCGGTTGTGTAACCCTCGGGCAGAATGATGTCCTCAAGACGTACATTCCAACCCGACAGCAACGCGCTGTCCAACATCTGCGCGGTAGTGACGTGCTCGTCCTCGGTGAAGACGTGCTGTGCCAGCCCGTGCCATGCAGGTGCACCGCGTAAAGCGAATGCAACGTTGCCGTTATTCATTTCAAGATTGTGTGCCATAAAGCAACACCCCTCTCACACAAGCGAACGTGCACACCCTGACACACGCACTAGGTGCGTGTCCGCCACAGCGGTACGCGGTACTTCCGCGCCAGCCGTTGCGTGCCGTTGGCTTGATGTCTCCAACACTACACGATAACTAGCCAATTATTCTCTGCTGAAACTTTTTTGTTGTAAGCCTGTGGATAACTTCTCTTCTAGGCCATTGTTTAAAGGGATATGACAGGCCAACACAAACAAGCACAAAGCACAGCTTTAACGCCAAAAGCGAGCTGTGCTTTGTGCTTGTTTGTGTTGGGGCAATAAAAAAGCCACCCAGCCCGAGGGAAGTGGGCTGGGTGGCTTGGCTTATAGTCGTTCGTAACTGTCTAGGACTGTAATGAACTTAGCATCATTCAAGAACTGACTGACATGATCCATGTTCTGGCATCCGTTGTCAATGTCCTCTTGCAGAATGTCCATCATTGTGTTGGTGAACTTCCATGGCTTCTCGGCGCATTCCTCACCTCGGTATTCATCACGCTCTGCTCGTACGCATGTACGCCCGAATAGGTAGGTATCCTTATCTGACCAGGAATCATTGACGTTGAACTTGATTTCAATGCCCTTGCTGTCCTCGGTTAGTTCGTGGATAACCCATAGCCCGCTGTAACCGTCGTGGTCAATTTCGCTACAGTAAGTATTCATAGTCATTGTAGTACTCCCTCAATAGGTGGACGGGGGATTGCTCCCCCGCCCGTTGGTTTATTTTTTAGTCGCACTAAATAGTACGTTATTGCGACCGAATACACAAGCACCACACTTGATGCATGCGCTACCGTTCTCGTCAATGATTTTGATAGCCTTGTTATTCTCAGGGCATCGCACTGACTTGAGCGATATGGATTCCATGTCAGCTTTACCGTTCGCGAATGTGTCCGCGAGGTAGGCTAACTTGATTCCGTGATTTATCGCTAGGCTTTCGCCTATTGACTTGTTGGCGCTATCGGTTGAGAAGTACAAGGCTAGGTTATCTAGTCTCATATCCTGTAGCATGATAGCGCTCTTCTCGGTGCGAGTGTAAACCCAGAACCGAATCTGCGGGTTGGCTCTTACAACGTCTCCCCACGCTTGCGTGTAGTCATCGTTGAAGAAGTCGCCATCCCAGTGGATGCGGAATAACTTCTCTGCATCCTTCTCGTCACACTCTGCATCGAACCCGCGAATCATTACTGATAGCAGTTTGAACATCGTGCTGTAGTTCGCATTGCGCAACTGATCCCAGTTGTGCTGTAGTACATTGCGAACCTTTGGACGTAGTCGTTCAAGTTTGCCCGCGTAGCAGACAGACTCACAGACTGACGTAGCGCCAGGGCATGAGAACGATAGCCCGCTAGGCAACCCGAATGAGTTGGCTAGATTACTAACGTACTTAATGCCTTTAGCCGTATTACTAACACGTATTAGGTTAGTAACTTTGGCATCATTAGAGCGTTTAAGCATAGTGTTTCCCTCTCTCGTGCTTATGAAACTAATCTATCACCTAATCAGCCAATTATTCTTTGCTGAAACTTTTTTGTTGTAGGGCTGTGGATAAGTGAAGCAAGGCCAACACAAACAAGCCAAAAGCCAGCCTTAACGCCATTAGGGCGGGCTATGGCTTTTGGCTTGTTTGTGTTGGGCCTCTCCACAGCTTGTGGATAAGCTGTGGATAAAGGGTAGCCCCGAAGGGCTACCCAGTTGGCTATCCGTGCACTAGGCGCAGTACGTAACTCAGTACTAGGCGTTCCGCGTCCTGGTGCGCTGTTTCGCCCGTAAAGGTTTTGAGCACCACGTGTGTGCGACCGTTGTCCGCGAAGCGCATTACGCGTGCGTCGCAACCGTCAGGGCTTATGACTGTAGCATAGCCACCTTGATAGGTGACTATCTCGTAGTCGGTTTGTGCATCCATGGGAGCACGTCCTCTCTCACATGATTAGGGGTGGGCGGTGTCTCCGCCCACACCCGTCGGTCGTCGCCCTAACCAATAAGACAACTCTATACCATAATCAGCCAATTATTCTTTGCTGAAACTTTTTTGTTGTAGGGCTGTGGATAAGCTTCTCTCTTTTGGGGTTTGGGGTACAGTTTGTCGCCTACACCCGTAAAGCCATGATGTTTGTGTTGGCCCTCCCACCCCGCCCCCTTCGGGGAGAATAAAAAAACCCCCTAGCCACCGCGCTGTTAATCGGCTGTGGCTAGGGGGCATGGCGTCCTCCAGTATAGGTTAAGGCTAGGCTGTGCACTACCTAGCAGGGTTTCCTAATGGTGGTTAATGATGAACTGGCACATGTATGACAGTGCTATTAATCCATAGTGGATTGCGATAATGGTTAGCCCCGCCACTACGACCTGACCCCGAAGGGTCAGGCGTAGCGGTGGCTGTGGTCGCTTGTGCTTACTCATAGCCTGTCGTACTGTTCGGCTAGGTTGATGAGTTGGCGGATAGCGTCGGCAATTTCGCGCTTGCTGTCCGCGAGCACTAGCATGTCGGTGTTGTTGTCATACTTGCCAAGTTGGTTGGCTTGATACTCCAAGTCCTCGATACCAATTTTGGCAATGTTGATGATGTTCTCTATCATGACCCCTCCTTAAGGGATAGAGAGAGGGGGCTTGCGCCCCCTCTCAGGCTTGTTAATGGACGTGGTATTCAATACCTTTGGCACGGACACGGATAATCTTAACGCCGTCCCACCAGAGCATGCGGTCGGACGAGCCCCCGTGACGTTTGGCACGTCGTGCCGCAATCATGTCGGTGACCTGCGTTAGACGCTTTTCGGTGGGGTCATACGATAGACCCTTGCCCGTACGTCCGTACTTACGTACGTTCGTAGTGTACAAGCCAGACTTATCTTCGCCTGTCTGCTTGGACGTGTACTCCACGTAGAAGAAAGAACCGTTAAGTTCCGCCAACTTTTGTGGCACGCTCTCGCGTGTAATGTTCACAGTAAGCATGTGAACCCCTTTCGTCATTTACGCGAGTGTTTCTCGCTCTCTGACACTTAAGAGACTACACCATAATCAGGCAATTATTCACCGCTGAAACTTTTTTGTTGTAGGGCTGTGGATAACGCTCAGGCTACCTATTTAGGAGGGGTAGCCCTTAAGCGACACGCCCGAGCGCGTGGGGGCAGGCCTCACGCTTAGGTGGAAGGTGGAGAGGGCTGGCAGTAGCCTAAAGTGGGAGATTGCTAAGACAGAGATTGCGGGTTTGGCTATCATTGGGTATGTTTACTTCCTGGTTGATGGAGCAGCGTGGCACTGAGGGCTCGGTGGGGCGTTTTGCTGATGTTGCTTTTTCTGATATAAATGCTGGTTGTGCTTCGATGTACAAATATGCTACAGATTGGAAACGTCATTTTGATGCGAGGCATTCCAGGCAGTTGCCTGAATTGATGAGTATGCTGGGTGATGCGTATGTTGCGTATTGTCTAGAGTTGGACAAGAATAAAGAGCCGTTTTAGGAGATAATGAATTCATGAGTCGTTCAAAAGAATTTGGTAAGGGTCTAGCTGCTGGCGGACATCACTGTGTTGGTTGCGGAGAAGGCATCGACATGAGCAAAGCGGTTGAGGCTAAAGAAGGCTATGCTAGCCGTGGTAATGAACATACGGCTCACTTTGACATTGACGGCGACGTAGTTGCCCGCGATTACCATAAAGCTGGACAGCATAACGACAAGGGCATGCATTGCCCTGCGTGCCTTCAGGCAATTGAAGAGGGACAACAGCAAACCGCTGAAGCTGGTCCTGAAGATATCACTACGCGCTCTGCACGCTAAGTCACTTTTATTATCAGGAGGCTTAGATGGCGAAAACGCCAAACCCTATCCCAGGTGTTACTTCGGCACGAGCAATTTATGGTAGCCGTACTTTTCGTTTCCCAATTGATGTAGTCAATCACGAAAACAAAATGGGCATAGAGCCAAGCGCTCGTATGACCTGTGAGCATTGTAAAACTTTCAAAGATCCCCAGCACATCGCTGACCACGTAGCTAATCGTGGCAATCAAGGTAAGTTGTTCTAATGGAAGAAACTCCTCAATTTGACCAAACAAAAGCCTTGTACGGCTCTGAATGGTCTGCAATTAGATCAGATAAAACTCTTGGTCGTAAGATGGGCCCTTGGCGTGCACAGCGTCTTGTGCGTAAGGTGACGGGTAATCCAGAGGCCCGAGTAAAGATTGATCGCCGTTTAGGCAAGTTTGATATCCATGCATTTGCTCAAACAAACTCAGAGGACTGGTGCGGCAAGCCTGGAGACACGTTCTTCAATCCAAGAGGGCGCATTCTTCCTGGTCGGAGAATGGAAGTTGGGGCAATTCTTCATGAAGCTGCTCATCACATATCACCTGCATCAGGTCATGGTGAGGCTTTTGCTAAGACTTATGTAGATACCGTAGGTAGCACTCTTGGTGAGAACGCTGCTAAGACTTTGAAAACCCATTTTGATGAGGGTGGGGTAAAGCACTAATGGCTACAGAAAATGAATGGCGCGACTTGCCGCACCTTACCTCTGAAGACATTTACAAAAACGTTACTGCAGCTTCGCATGCCTCTAAACAGTGGATTAAACCTCACATGCTTGATGACGCTTACGAACATGTACGCACCAATAGAGAATCTGGCTTAAGCATTCAAAAACTACGTGTAAGCGATAGAACTCACAGACAAGACAAGTACACGCTTAAGTGCGATAAGCATTCAACATTTGCTCCATACACAACAACTAATCCTGAGTACATCCATCACATTGCTAAGACCATTGGTAGAGGCGAGCATCCGCATTTTTGTGAGGAGTGCACATCTAATGGATAGAGGAGCACAGTGGCATGACCTTGCCACAAAGAAATTAACTCAAGGTAATATGCGACACCCATTCTCTGGCGCAGAGATGACCCACTCTGAGTATGCTGACTATGCTCGCTCCCTTCCTTCTACAGGTATTTATACACGCCAACGCGCGGAAAACGATTTACGTGTAGATGAGATGGAACGCGATCTATCAGTAGCCAGGCCACATGAAGAACTAGTAAGACATGCGTTAAAAAGGCACAGGATAAGTTCTAGCAATGGCCGTGCACTTTTTGGTTCGTATATTGATTTAGCAGCGGGACAAGCACTTAACACAGAAGTAAAGAGAAACTCTCGTCCTAACCCAGTTTCCTTGTATACAGGCTCAAGCCATCATCCCGCAGAGAACTTGCAGGGCTATCATTCATTTAGTGAATCTCACGATGTAGCTAAACGTTTTGCAGATACCCCAAGAGGACGAGGCGCTGCACGGGTGTACACGGCTGGTCCTGGCTCTGTTCGTGGAATTCGCATGGAAGACTACGGAGTACCTAGCCTTGGAAACGAGCAAGAGTGGTTAGTAAACTCATCTAGCACAAAAGGACTACGTTAATGAACATTGAGCAACTACATGCATTACACTTTAATAAGCTTGCACAATCATTTCAACCCCCACATCCCCAACAGGGTGTAAGTACGGCCTTAGCCGCGTTTCGAGATGATCGTGCAGCACGAGCATTCGGTGACCATTATGCACAGAATGCAGACCCAGCGACATCAAAGAGGGAATTTTAATGGCTATTAACGATAAAGCACAAGATGGTGCGCGTGTTATTAACTTAGATGAGTACCGCAAAGCCAAATTTGGTGACCAAGACTCCCTTCTAGAGGCTGCAAAGGGTCGTCATCCAGCATTTCTCGCTCAAAAAGCCCGCGAACAGGCCGAAAAAGACAAAAATGAGTGAAGAAGACGAAGAGTTTCAAGAAGAAGAAAGCCCATGGACACGTCATACTAGACGTACACGTGAACGAGAGCTTGAGGACGCGTAATGCCGTTTAAGTCAGACGCACAACGCCGTTGGATGTGGGCAAAACACCCACGTATGGCATCCCAATGGGAAAAGCACACGCCTAAGGGCGATCTACCAAAGAAAGTTGAAACAAATGACTAACCGCGACCACTTCAAAGAGCACATCAGCGGACTACACCGCGATGAGATGATGGGCAATCAAAAAGACTGCAATCATTGCGACCCTTGGCATGAGCATCACATTGACATGCGCACTAATGAAGAAAAAGAAAACTCACATCTTAAATGGCGTCCAGTCGGCGGCGCTTCCGATGGTTGGACTGATGCTTGGATTGCATCCCAAAAGGCTAAAGACGATAAGTAATGAATAGTAAAGGGGTATTTCCCCGTTTATCCAATGTACAATTTAGAAATAGTAACGTTGGTATGTTCTCTGGTCCTCGGCCGTCCTATCAGCGTTATAGCACAAGCTACGCAGCACGAGATGTCGTGCTAGGAACGGGTGGATAATGTCTGATGGCATGGTTGACACAATGCAGAATGGTGCATCCCAATTTTCTGACATAGCCTCTGGTTATGCTAAAAGTCAAGGTGGATGGGGCAATGTAGCCCAAGACGCCGTGCATGGCGCAGTAGACGTAGCTGCTAACACAATGCTTGGTGCTAAAGACTGGGGTCAAGCGTACCGCTCTGCCAAGTCAGGTAATTGGGGCGATGCTCTTAAATCCGCAGCTTGGGGAGCTGCCGCACTTGGTGCTACCGCAGCTATGGTAGTACCTGGCGCTGGAGAGGCCGTTAAAGGCGCTGAGCTGGCCGCACAGGCTGGTCGTGCAGGTGGAGAGGCTCTTGCTAAGGATGCCGCTGAAACTGGCGTTAAAGGCGCAGTAAAGGCCGAAGAAGGCGCAGCGACCGCAGAAAAAGATGCGGCTAAAGCTGAGGAAGAAAACGCTTCTAAGTCTAAAAAGGATGAAGAAGAAGGCAAGAGTAAGAATCGCCGACTTCACCACTTTACTTCAGGTAGCATGTCTATTCCTGGACAAAATGTTAATATTACTCGGGTTAACTAATGTTGCCGAGACCTCCTGCGGCCCCTGTGCCAACTTCTACAAAGCCTGCTGCTGCTAGTACAGCACGGGCTAAAACAGTTGCTATAAAGTCTACTGTAGACCGTCCAGCACCTGTTGCACCTGCGCCTAATCCTATTAAAGTAAAAGCTGCTACAACCACTGCAGCTAAAGCAACTCCCGAGGCTATTCCATCCACCATTGTTAACAATGATGGGCTTGACTGGAAGACTATTACAGCACGCGCTGCTCACGCAAACGGCCAATCTCATGATCATGGTTTATGCCAAACTTTTGGTGAGTCATCTATTCTTGGGCATACTGGAGTTTACAACACAGCTAAAGAATACAATGACTGGGCTAAGAAACAAGGCTCCTCACATTACAACACCGATACCCCTCCTCCTGCTGGTGTTCCTGTTTTTTACGCTGGCAATGCTGACACGCAACAAGGCCACGTTGCGGTATCTGCTGGTGGTGGCTATGTGTATTCTACAGATGCTAATGGCGACCGCGTGGGTAAAGTTAGGTACGACCAACTATGGGGCGGAAAAGGCTCAGGTAAGTACTTAGGCTGGTCAGACGCTATTCAAGGTAAGCGTGGTGGCAGTGCTCAGTATATTAAGTACGACACTTCCACAGTAGGTAAAGCCCCTGCAGTTCCTAAATATAGCGGGACTTCATCTACTCCTGCTAGCAGCGGCTCAGATACTTTTGCGCCTTCAGCGTCCGACTCAGCGGCCCTTCGTGCCCCTGGCACGCGGTTCTCTTTAGGAGCACTGTTTGGCGGATTAAATTCTTCTAGCGCTCCAACAGGCATGTCCTCTTCAGTACCTACCCCTGCTAGCTCATCTTCACAGTTTAGGCCGAGTACGTCAGCCCCAACAGATGTTTCTATGTCAAGCAATACAGACACAACCGCTAAAGATACTTCTGGTAAGTCGCAAGAAGTTGCTCCTGTAGGACGGCTGTAATGTCTGAAGCAAAGCGATTTGGTCCGTATAAAGGCTCTGAGCAAAATGGTGGTCGTCCAATTTACGTTTACAAGAAAAAAGTAAACGGCAAGTGGGAAACAACGTCAAGCAATAAAGCCCGTGTGGATTATGAGGATAAGCATGGAAAGCTTTCTAAGAACACAGACGTTGACCATAAAGATAATGGTGGTCGTAAAGGCCACGATGGGCAAAGTAATTTGCAGGCAATGAGCCACTCTAAAAACGTAGCTAAAGAAAATAAGCGCCGCGCTGGCAAGAAGGAGAACGAAAAGTAATGTCTATGGATATTAATAATATTGGTGGAATGGCCAACTCTAACCAGCAGGTAGGTGGACAACAAGGCCTTGGCATGATTCAGGGTGTGTGGAATCGTGGCATTAAACGTGCCATTAAAGGCGCTAACCAGCGTGCACTGTTTAAGAACCAGGCTGAACTAGAGCGCTATAAGTCACAAAACCGCCGTGAAGAACTTGCTGATAAGTACCGCCTTAAAGAAGAGTACGAAAGCCGCAACCCTGGTAAGGGCAAAGCTACCATTAAAGCAGGTCTTGGAGAAACTTTAGGAAAAACCGCTGGAGAGCTTATTGGTGGTGGTATAGGAACTTTAGCTGGTCCTGAGGGAACAGTACTTGGTGCAAAAATTGGTGGTGCTTTAGGACAGCAAATTGGGTCTCGTTCCGCCCAATTTTTGCAGCCTGATGAAGGCAACGCAGGAAAATATCCTGCTGAAGTGCTTAACCCAAAGCCACGTCCAGCAGTAGCTGTTCCTTTTAGCTCCCCTCCATCAGGTAATGAGTTAAATGAGTTAGACAACCCTTCAAGCGGCTTTGGAAATGACCACCACGGAAATCCCACAACAGGTATCGAAAAGCCGTTTTTTTAATCATGCCTAAAAAGAGTAACCTTAAACCAGCCTCTGACTTACAGTCTCAGGCTTTAGAGCGCTATCTACTTAATCGGTCAAAGGCAAGCCCTAGAGATTTCCGTGATGCTATTACTAAAGTAACTGGCGGTGTTCGCGGCATCCCTACGCAGGCTTTACAGCAAAACAGATGGGATAAATAAAAAATGAACCGCAAGGTTAATTTTTCTAGCGCAGTAGCCAAGCCAGAGCCTATTCGGGATTCGCGGTTTGGTCTAAGAACCTTTCCAAAAAATATTGAGCTACCTTCAGTATTTTCATACAGTAGCCCTGGGCGTGGAGCCAGCGGGGAACACCAGAACTAGGATAGATAATGGCTAAATGGCAACCAAGTAAAAGCGACATGTCTCCTCGCAAGGGTTACATTCCAGAAATCCCACAAGACCGTTCTAATGACAGTAGCCGTAGGCATGAGTCATTTAAAGAACGTTGTCGTGAATGCGGAATAAACATTACAGGGCGAGATGCTGACCATCTTGAGTCAAATGTAATTCTGCATGAAAACGCGCATGACCAGAACCGATCATGGGAAGAAGAAAACCCAAGATAGGAAACTAATTAGTTTAGGCAGTTGCCTGAAACAGAATTAGATACACTGAATATGCCAGAAGACGTGAGAGGCATCTCCTTCTTCACCGCTATACAGTTGGCAAAATAACTAGTTATTCAACGCCTAAGGAAGGATTAAACTCTTATGGCAAACAAGGAAACCTCTGGTTATAACCAGAGTAAACTACCTGTTACAGACCCATTACGTACACTCGCTGTATCTGCTGCGTCTGCTAACAACACCACGACTTTGTCGTACACAACTACAAGTGCGCACAACCTTGTAGCAGGATCACCAGTAATCATTTATGGAACTGGCTCCGCATCATTTAACTTCAATCCAAGCCTTGCTAATGACAGCACTCTTGGATTTGGTACCCCAGCAGTTGTTGCTTCTGTAACTGGAACTAACACCTTCACTGTTAAGGCACCATCAGTTGTTGCTACTGCTTCTGTTTCACAGGGTACTGTTATTAACGATACACTCGTTTCTAACGGCCCTTGGGAAAACGCATGGCTTCCAACATCATCGGCTGCTGCTGCTGCATCTAACTACCAGGTCGGTCTTGAATGGGGCGACACGTTCCCAATTCAGCCTAACGATGCTCGTGCTGCACAGGTTGCTATCACAGGTGTTTCAGCTAATGGTGCTCAAGTTACATACACTGTTGCTTCAGGCCACGGTCTTGTTGCAGGTCAAGTTGTATCAGTTACGGGTATCATTCCTAACTCATACAACATTGAAGGTACAATTGCTGCAACTGGCTCAACGTCAATTATCTTCAACAGTACTGTAACTGACACAGTAGCCTCATACGCTAATGGTGCTATCACAAATCAGTCACCACTTGGTGGAGCTCAGGCTCGCGTTGTGTCTGCTGTTGGCGTTGTAGCTTACGCAGGATCAACTTCCACAACAACTGCGACTGCTGCCGCTGCTGCTACTTCTCTAGCCATCACTTCGACTTCTGGTCTTGCTGTTGGTATGGGCGTTAGCGCAACTGCTTCAACAGGTATTGCTGCAGGTACAGTTATTACCGCAATTGGTTCAGGTACTGTAACAATTAACCCAGCAGTTAATGCTAATACAGTAGCTTCTGCCGCTGTTATTACATTCTCGGCTTCAACGGGAAATCAGTACGTAACTGCGTTCCCACATAACCTCACTTCAGGTCAGTCTGTAGCGATTACAGGTGCTAGCAATGCTAACTACAACGTAAATGGCGTAGTAACTGTTGTTGACTCAAAGACCCTGTCGGTTCCTGGAACAAGCTTCAAGATCCTTAAGGTATCGGGCACAGCAGGAACTGGCGTTGTTGGTGACGGAACTAACGTAACTTACTACACAGACTCGGCAAATGGCCTAGCTGGTGGAGACAAGGTTACTATTTCTGGAATGGCTCCAACAGGATACAATGCTGTAAACGCAACAGTGCTAACTACACCTGCACCTACAGCTAGTTCGTTCTCTGTGGCTAATACTACAACTACGGCTGTAACAGCCGCTGGTGCTGTAATCAAGAATAGTGGGGCCTTCTCGGGTTCGGCTAACGTATCACTTGGTGATAATGGTTGGGCTTCAACTTACCTGTACCCATCGGGTCAGCTAAACCCAGCATTAGATAACCACGAGATTGTTACAACAAGTCGCGTGGGTTACCCAGACTACTACCCAACATACGTTGTACCAAACGTTGTTGGTCTGCCGATCTCAAACGCAATCCAAAAGATTCGTTCTGCGGCTCTAAAGCCAGGGTTCCTTCAGTTCTCAACTGATATCACCGCAACAACTGTCGCTACAACAAGCACAACCCTTACGGTTACCTCGGGAACTGCCCACAACCTTTCGGTTGGCGACACGGTTAATTTGAGCGGTTCTTCCAACACTACGCTTAACCTTGCTGACGTAGTAGTTTCTGCAGTACCTAGCACAGTTAGCTTCACCGTTAATGCCGCTGGTTGCACAGGAACAGTTGGCGCAACAGCGCTTGTATTCCGTCCTAAGAATGGAGTTGTTTCGGCTCAGTCCCCAGCAGCTGGTACAGTTCTTACAACGGGTACGGATAACCTAGCCGTTGGTATTACGCGTAACTACGGTCTATAAAACACCTCAAGCAGAAGAGCACCCTACGGGGTGCTCTTTTGTATTCTCATGTTCTTTTTAATACGGCGGCGGTCTTTTTCATCCGTGGCTCCCCAAACTCCGTATGCATTGGTCTTTACTGCGTACTCTAAGCAAGGGCTTACAAAAGAACATCCATTGCATACTTCTTTAGCATTAGCCACTGCACGTTTGTAAACAGTTAATGCATGTGCAGATGGGCGTCGCTCTTTACCATTTTCGTCTACTTCTACATATACTTCTGGAAAAAACAACTCTGGGTCTACTTTCATGCAGGGTTGGGTTCCGTCAAATGATGGGGCATTATTCAAGGTGTTCTCCTAAGTAAGTTACAGAAATCGTACAGCATGTGTATGACAAATGCAAATTGAGCAAGACGTACCATGCAAAATACGGTTTAATTGTAGTAACGGGTTTTTATTAGTACAACACCATGGTATAAGCACATTTAACCTCACTATTAAGGTCCTTAGCATGTCGCTTTCTGACACCAGTTCAGCCTCTCAGATTCTAATCACTGTTATTGAAATTATTGGACTTTTATACGCGGGTTTTAGATTTGTTAATAAAATAACTACTCGTTTAGAAAAACTTGACGAAATTACGGATAGATTAGACGCGTTAGAAACGCAGTATAAGCCAAATGGCGGATCCAGTATGCGCGATGCTGTCAACCGTATTGAACGTCAAGTAGAGAAGCTTCAAGATCGTCTTGAGCATCACATTGACAACAACCGTCCTAATTAGGAGAATCATGAACAACAAGAAACTTATTGCTATTGCAGAACAATACGCTTATGCTGCTATTGCTGCTATTGCTGCTGCTTTTGCTGCAGGCAAAACCGAACCTAAAGACTTGGCAGTAGCCGCTCTTGCGGGTGCGTTTGGTCCAATTATTGCAGCCTTAAACCCAAACGAAGTAAAGTTTGGCATTAACGCACTTCCGCCAGAAATAGCTGAGATTGCTACTGAAGTTGTAGAGGCATCAGCAAAGTCGGCTAAAAAGGTTAAGTAAATGTTACGCAAAGCTCGCGCAATAGTGAGCCGTATGGTTGCCGTAATTATTGCTACTGGTCTAGGAACTATAGGCGCAGGGTCGCTAGTGGGTATTGCTGTATGGAAGACCGCTGGTCTTGCCGCCCTCATGGGCGTAGCAGTCGTATCCGAAGAGCTTGCTAGGTCTTACCTTATTGACGGAGACCTTACGCATGACGAGATTGATGCAGCGTTTGCTAAAGTTGACAACGAAGTTGCCAGCGCTAGTAAACCACGTAAATCTTAACTTCCAGGAAAGCGCCCTACGGGGCGCTTTTTTGCTATCATTAGTCTATGCATGTAATTAGGACAGTAGAAACTTTTCAAGGGCACCCAGTTCCCACCAGAATTACGCGTCCTATGGGCCCGTTCCCCCCAGAGCTATTTGCTCAAGAACCCGTTAATTATGAGTACGACCAAGCATTTCCTGAAGATGGGTCGGACTTTGCAGACGGAGCCACTGCTCAAAATAACTTTGAACCTCCTGTGTGGCTTAGGTGCTATGATTGCCATGCCCGTGTTCGCGACACGGAAACTGCACAACACGAATGTGAGGACTGATGTCCGTTTACGAACCAGATGAACTCTGGAGTGACTTAAATCAACAAGATTACTCCAGCATGCTCCAAGAAGAACTTGAGCAACTAGAGCTTGACCAGCCAGATCCTGAGAATGTTAGTACCCCAGAAGAGGCCTCTGACGGCTCAAAATGGGCCCCACTAACAGATAACCCTACTTCTACTTCTAACGTAGAGCAGCCGCGTACATTGGCTGCTGGATACGATAAAAAGAACTTTATTTTAACTATTCAATTTAGAGATGGGACCCTTTACAACTACTACGATGTTCCCCCGTCTTTGTGGCGTGAGTTTAGGCTTGCTGACTCTAAAGGTAAATATATGCAGGGCGAACTTGATAACTGGTCTAATAAAGGTGAGGTATCTGGTCACTCACAGAGTTACTACTCTAAGAAGGCTAAACAATCCCGTAAAGCGCAAGCGGGAAAGTACGCCACAATTGATCAAATTATAGGAAGAAATAAATAATGATTAATATTGGATCACTATACGGACAGATAATTAAATACCCACATAGGAATGCTTTACCTATTGTAGAAAAGGGATGGACTAATGAAATCGATGAGCCTTATCGTAAAGGCAGTTGCCTTGTTTTTAGATTACCTTTCACTAAGCCTGGCTTGGTTATTGGGTGGTTTGGAAGAGCTCAGGATGAGACTGAGGCGCTTACAGCAGCAATTTGGGGAAGAGAGTTAGACGTAACATTAGAGGAGCTTTTAGAATGGGACTAATGTTTTGGAAAAAGCCGCAACCCCCTATCGCGTTCTCCGAAAAACTGGTTAGGCGAGTAGAGCGCATCCCTACTGCAGATCTTCCATTATGGATTGAGCAGGCAATGAATGAGACTAATAGAGCTACGTCTGCGTATATAAAGACTAAAGCAATAACTGATTTAAGTGACATGCTTATCGGTGCGGAGGCTATTCATTATCTAGTAGCCGAGTTACATAAGCGTAGTATGCTATAGTTATAACTGCTCACTTCTTATCCTCTCCTAAGGTGACAAAGATTACCCCAGCTTCGGTTGGGGTTTTCTTTTGTACAAAAAGTTGTATTTTAACAAGATTGTTGTATGGAACTCAGTTAGCCTGATATAGAACGAGACACGCTAATCACATGATTAGTTACGGATAACATTACACCTACGCCTCAAGAGGTAATAAGACATGACTGAACATCAGTTCTATTTAGAGTCTTCAGAGGAAGATGAGCAGAACCCCGACATTCTGCTTAATGAACCTGAAGAAGAAGAGTTAGACGAATTATCTAAAGAATTTGTCGCCATGCTCATTGACAAAATGATGCAGTTTATGGAAGCCCTTGTAGGTCATGGGCTTCACCCCTATCAAATTCCGCTAGCCCGCCGAATTATGGAATCCGTCATTATTAACGATGGCGAAGAGATTACAGCCCTCGCAGCACGCCAGTCTGGCAAGTCTGAAACCATTGCTAACACAGTAGCCACACTTATGGTTCTACTTCCGCGCCTTGCTCAAATGTACCCAGACTTACTTGGGCAGTTTAAAGATGGTATCTGGATTGGCATGTTTGCTCCTGTTGAAGGGCAGGTAGAAACGCTGTTTGGTAGAACTGTCAATCGCCTTACATCCGAACGTGCTCAAGAAATCCTTAACGATTCTGAAATTGACGACTCTTTAGGAAAAGTTCCTGGCATTACCCGTCAGATCAAACTTAAGAACTCTGGTTCTACACTTATGATGATGACGGCTAACCCTCGCGCTAAAATTGAATCTAAGTCATTTCACCTAGTAGTTATTGATGAGTGTCAAGGCGCTGATGACTTTATTGTATCTAAATCTATTAGCCCTATGCTCGCATACTACTCAGGAACAATGGTTAAGACAGGAACGCCAACAAACGTTAAGAACAACTTTTACCGCTCTATTCAACTCAATAAGCGCCGTCAAACTAACAGGGGCAAGCGCCAAAATCACTTTCAGTGGGACTGGCGAGACGTCTCTAAAATCAACCCTAAGTACGAAAAGTTCATTAAAAAAGAAGTCATGCGCATTGGCGAAGACTCAGATGAATTCCAAATGTCTTACAACTGTAAGTGGATGTTGGAAAAGGGTATGTTCATTACCTCTACAGTTATGGATGATCTAGGTGATACCAGTCAAGAAGTTGTTCGCTCGTGGCATCGTAGCCCTGTTGTGGTCGGTATTGACCCTGCCCGAAAAATGGACTCAACGGTAGTTACTGTTGTATGGGTGGACTGGGATCGCCCAGATGAGTTTGGGTACTATGACCACCGAGTACTTAACTGGCTTGAAATTCAAGGAGATGACTGGGAAGACCAGTATTTCCAAATTCAAACTTTTCTCTCAAACTACAATGTGTTCCTTATTGGAGTAGATGCTAATGGTGTTGGTGACGCAGTAGCTCAGCGCCTTAAGCTATTAATGCCACGAGCCGATGTAATCTCTCTAACAAGTAGCCCAACCGAGCAATCTAAGCGTTGGAAGCATCTCAAACAACTTATTGACCGCCGCATGGTAGGTTTTCCTGCCCACGCTAAGACCCGCCGTTTACGCAACTGGAAGCGCTTTTACCAACAGATGACCGACCTTGAGACTAAGTTCAAGGGACCTAACTTCATGGCAGCAGCCCCTGATGAGGCACACGCTCATGATGATTATGCTGACTCGCTTGCTATTGCTTGCTCTTTGACTCTGGACATCACCATGCCAGAGGCAGAAACATCAAGCTCACCATTCTACAGATAAGTCGCGTTTAGTCATACAAATCACTTAATAAATGGCACAATTTTAAGTGAGGTAACCTCAACCTTAATTTAAGGAGATTCTCCCAATGTCAGAAATTATCGCACCAGCGCCACAGCTCCCAGAGCGTCCAGGCACTGTATACGACCGTACCATGAGCCCAGCCCTGCCTGGTCAACGTGGTCCGCTACGTTTTGAAGAAGGTATCGCAACAGATACCGATGTTCCTATGGAGTTCACCAAGGGCGCTATGCAGGGATACATCCCAGCACCAGGCCGTCCGAACCACAACCAGAACGTCTTCGAAAAGTTCCCTGAAGAAACAATGCGTGAGCGTGCTCACGTTGGTTCTGCTGCTTGGGTGGAAGCACCAACTGTTCTTAATGAGTTTGCCTCGGAAGCTTTTGCTGACCATGGCGACAATCATTTTGAAGAGGTCTTCCGCGATGGTGGACATCAGTTCCGCCTAAGCCCTGCTGTCGTTCAGGACTAATAGCCCGCTACCTGGGACGCCTCCCTCTAGATCCTTACGCTAGAGGGGGGCACTAAGGATTTATCATGGCTCTTATTCAAGGCAAGTCTGTACAACAAGGTCCTAAGCAGTTGCCTGCTAACCCTAAGTTGTGGAACATGTATGTCGCACAGGCTAAATCTAAGTTTCGCGTATACCCGTCACCTGCTGCTGCCCACTGGGTACACTCGCGCTACATTCAAGTTGGCGGAAGATTTGTTGACCATGAAAAAGATATTGACCCACGTTTCCGCGACTACGTAAAAGAAGAGCAAGACAAAAAAGAAGCCGCCCAAAAGAAAAAAGTTACTAAGCCTATGGGGCGTAACTTGATTCGTGGCGAACATCTACGTGGTTAAGAACTATGGTATTATTAAGTCTACTACTTGGAGAGATGTGTAAATGAGTATTGACTTCTCGCCACCCAGTTATAGGGCGGCATCGTCTGACCTTACTATCTCCATTTCACCTTTGGGTCTTGTAGAACTTGCTGATGAAGAATTTGAAGTTCACGGCCCCCGCCTAAACCGTTATTCCCTTAACTGGGCTATGTACCTAGGCCATCATACATCTTACCGCCGTCAGGCTGGTGAGCCCTCAATGGTATTTAACTATTACCGTGCGCTCACAGATTACATTATCAACTTCTCATTTGGGCATGGAATGCACTTCCGTAGCCCTAAGCAGACCGAAGGCATTGTGCCCGATCTTCTAGAACGCGTTTGGGATACTGACAACGACAAAGGTACTGTGCTTTGGGAAATGGGTCAGCAAGGCTCAGTCTCTGGAGATTGCTTTGTTAAGGTTGCTTATGAAGAAGCTTACGCTGACACCATTGGTCGTATGCACCCAGGCAAGGTTCGCATCTTGCCACTTAACGCATCGTTTTGTTTCCCCGAGTTTCACCCGCATGACCGCGAACGGTTGATCCGATTCAAGCTAAAGTACCGATTCTGGGGCACCTCGCTTGAAGGAACTCGGCAGGTATTCACTTACACTGAAATCTTGACAGATGACATTATTGAGGAGTATATCAATGACGAACTTATTGATTCACGACCTAATCCTCTCGGCACTATTCCTATCATTCATATTCCTAATGTTCGCGTTTCAGGCTCTCCTTGGGGTCTTGCCGACTGCTACGACATTATCCCAATCAACCGTACGTACAATGAAGTTTCTACGGACATTGCCGACATTGTTAACTACCACGCTGCTCCTGTTACTGTTATTACTGGAGCTAAGGCTAATCAGTTAGAGAAGGGCGCTAACAAGGTCTGGGGCGGTCTTCCTAAGGACGCTAAGGTTCAAAACCTTGAGGGTGGCTCACAGGGCTTAAAGGGCGCTATGGAGTTCCTAGCCCTAATGAAGAAGGCCATGCACGAAATGGTGGGCGTTCCTGAAACTGCTTTGGGCATGGCGCAACCCATTTCTAACACCTCTGGTGTTGCACTTTCTATTCAGTTCCAACCTTTAATGAATAAGTGGCACCAGAAGATTACTCAGTACAAGCGTGGCATTCAACGTATTAACGAACTAATCCTTCTTAATCTTGCCATCAAAGAACCTGAAGCTCTTATTTGGAACCCTGCTATTGAAGGCGCATTAAATCAAGGAGAAGCCCAAATTCTTGATATCAATGATCCATTGACTTATCAAAATGAAGTTCATTTCATGCCACCATTGCCTTTGGATAAACTGATTGTACTTAACGAGGTACAGACCAAGATGTCTTTGGGACTAGAGTCAAAGGCTGGTGCTTTGCGCACGCTTGGCGAAGAATTCCCTTACGAAAAGCTTGAAGAAATTCGTATGGAACTCTTGCAAGATGCTAAGGCTGATGGCGCTGTTAAGTTGGTACAAACTCAAATTGAAAATACCATCGCTGAACTCACAGGAATGCTCTCAGGCGGACTTGGTGGTCAACCAGTTCCTATGGGTCCAGGACAGCCTGGCGGCCCTTCTGCACCTGCTCCTGGTGCTGAGACAGTGCCTCCAGTAGCACCTCCATTGGATGGTGCACTCATTGCGTCCTCAGAGGCCGAACAACAGCTTCGCATGGACCTCGTTACAAAGGCTTACGGAACAACTCTTCCTAACCGAAGGGCTCCGTCAGAGTACGAGTAAACGCACTAGTTTAACCAGACAACGGCGTGTATTCGTACAAAAATAAGTATAGAAACAAATGTTCGGTCAAATGTGTTACGGGATTAACCCAAATTCGGAAAACGACCCAGAGAAAACTAAGGAAATAGTATGACAACTTCTGTAAATGCAGACGCTGTAGATGCTTTTGCATCTGAAGCAAACGTAACTCCAGTAGCAGTAAATTCGGGCGCTGACGCACCCGCTGCTACTTCGGCAAACTCAAACAAGTTATACACAGATGAGGACTTGGCACGAGTTCGCAGCCAGGAAAAAGATAAGCTCTACCCACAAATTAGTAGCCTCAAAGAAGAACTTGATGCCATTAAGCGTGAACGTGAAGAAGAATCAGCACAGAAGCTAGCCGAGCAAACCGCTCGCGAAGCCCAAATTGCTGAAGAATCTAAGCGCAAGCAAGAAGAAGAGCTTGAACTCCGCGACCTACTTAAGGTCAAGGAAACTGAATGGTCGGAGCAGCTGGAACGTGAGCGTAACGAACGCGAACGAGCCTTTGCTCTTCTGGAACGCGAAAAGTCGTTTGCAGAACTAAACAGTTACCGTACAGAACGCATTCAGCAGGAATCCGAGAACATCATTCCTGATCTGATTGACTACGTACAAGGTAACACCCCCGAAGAAATTGAAGACAGTATTCAAGGACTAAAGGCTAAGTCCTCCAGTATCCTAGAAGCAGCACAGCAAGCTATGCAAGCTGCTCGTAGGGATATGCCAGGAACAAGAGTCACTACCCCTTCGAATGCTGGTCCTTTGGATATCGAAACTGGTAACCGTCAGTTTACGGCAGAAGACATCTCGTCTATGTCGTTGAATGATTACGCTAAGTATCGTAGCCAACTCTTGAGCAACAAAGCTCAAGGGCAGTCAAAGGGCTTGTTCGGTTAATCCCAAAAATCAAAAAACAACAACTAGGAGTCACAAGTGGCTAGCGCATTAACAGGTACAGGCAATCTCGCCGCGTCACCTACCGCCTACTCAGGCACAAACTCGCAGCTTACTCAGGCGATTCAGCAGATCTGGTCAAAGGAAATCCTTTTCCAGGCTATGCCGATTCTTCGCTTTGAGCAGTTTGCTGTAAAGAAGACAGAACTTGGTGTTGCACCAGGTTTGCAAATCAACTTCATGCGTTACAACAACCTTGGCTTTGCACAGCCATTGGTTGAAGGCGTACGTATGACCACAAATGCTTTGACTGCACAGCAGTTCAGCATCACAGTTTCGGAGCACGGCTACGCGCTTGCTGTTTCAGAACTTCTCCTCAATGCTTCTTTCGATGATGTTATGGCTTCGGCTTCACGTCTTCTGGGTCGCAACATGGCTATCTACCTTGACCAGATTTCACGCGACACCCTTTACGGTGCTACGTCAGCAATCTACGGTTACGACCGTTCAAGCTTGTCAGCAGTCAACAACTGGTACGACTATGGTACAAAGGGCACAAGCCGTGCATCGATGACTGGTAACTTCAGTCTTACAACTGCAACCGTCAAGGACGCTGTTGAAACACTTGCTACCAAGAATATCCCACGTCTGGGCGAAACATACGTTGCTTTCGTTCACCCGCACCAGAGCCGCAAGCTCCGCGACAACCCTGAATTCATTGAAGTAACGAAGTACGCCGCACCTGGTAACTTCATGCTTGGTGAAATCGGTCGCTTGTACGACACCGTGTTCATTGAAACCACACAGGTTCTCAAGGTTCCAGGTGGAGCAGGCACAAGCTACACCGCAGATACAGCTGTTTCGACTCCTGTTGTTTCTGCTGGTGGAGGCTACACAACACCTAACACCTTCACAGGTAATGGTTCAGCAGACCGCTACAGCGCCATCTTCATTGGTGACAACGCTTTCGGTCACGCTATCTCATTGCCAGTTGAATTGCGTGATGGTGGTATCCTTGACTTCGGTCGTGAGCATGCCCTTGCATGGTACTCAATCTTCGGACTGGGCCTCATTACCGATCAGGCTATCGTAATCGCCGAAACTAACTAATCAAGACTCCGAGAGGGGGGCTTTCGGGCCCCCCTTTCACCCCTTTACAGACACTAACATTGGAGAAAACAATCATGGCAACAGCAAAAGCAAAGCCTACTGACGCAACAGGTCGTCAGCGTGAAGCAGCTGCAGCAGCTGCAGCAGAACAGCAGCAAAAGGCTGCCGAAACAATGGCAATGGCGACTGCGGAAAAGCAGAACGCAATTAATAACGACATTATTGACGCAACGGTTCCTAACCGTGCAACAGTCATTGTAGACGAACCCACCATCGTTTCTAACGAAGGCAAGACCGTCACTATCCGCGTAGTCGAAGAAATTGAAAACATGACTTTCGGCGCAGGAAATTACTATTCTTTTAAGCCAGGCCAAAAGTACCAGGTAGATCAAGACTTGGCTCGTCACCTTGAAGAAAAAGGATACCTTGCTGGAGTAATCTAAGCAGGTTTTAGAGGTGGGGCCTTCGGGCCCCATTTCTGTTTTAGGCAGTATTTCATTAAGAAATAGGGCATTATTTATTAGAGCGTATCTAAGGAGTTTTTGTGGCTGTTATTGCCGACTTGATGTCACGGGTACGTCTAGAGCTTGGCGATAACGCCGCTCAGTTTACAACCACACTTACTGGTGATGGGTCTACCAAAGATTTTTATCTTAAAGTGAAGCCTGTGGATGCCACATACCTAACGGTTACCGTTAATGGTACGGCTAAGGCTAACCCTGCAGATTTTACTGTAGAAGAAAACATTGGAATTATTCACTTTGCCACTGCCCCCGCTTTAAACTCTGTCATTGTTATTGCTGGAACTCACTATCGATACTTCACAACGACTGAATTAAATACTTTTATTAACACTGCCGTTCTACAACACACGGACAACAAAACAGATGCTTATGGTAGAAATATTACTCTAGCTCTTATACCACCCGTAGAAGAGTATCCAGTAGCTCTCCTGGCCACGGTAGAGGCGTTATGGGCACTAGCTACTGACGCAGCTTTTGATATTAACATCTCTGCCCCAGATGGCGTAAACATTCCTCGCGGTCAACGTTTTCAACAACTTTCTGGAATCATTGGACAGCGTAAAGAACAATACCGTGAGCTTTGTTCAGCCCTAAACATTGGGTTGTGGCGTATTGAAGTTGGTATTTTACGTCGCATTAGCCGTACAACTAATCGTCTTGTTCCTGTGTACATGCCTCAAGAAATTGATGATAGTACTCAGGCAGAGCGCGTATACCTTGAAAATGACATGCGAGGCCGCACTCCACTTCCAGATCCAGTTGGCGTATATGACATTGTCTTTACCCAAGGAGACAACTGGAGTGTTGAGTTTGACATTACTGGATTTAACTTAACTGGATACACGGTCAAGGCTCAAGCTAGAACTTACCCAGGCTCACCTCTACTTGTAGCAGAGTTTACCGTTGCCTACACAGACCGTGTAAATGGTAAGGTCACTCTTTCCCTAACTCCTGCCCAGACTGAAATTTTCCCACTTAAGTCTTTCTGGGACATGCAGGTTACTAGCGCCGATGGAACCTTTGATCAGACCTATGTTCGTGGATTGGTTTTTGCTAATAAGCAAATTACGGTGACACCATGACAACTGTAGTAGTTATTCCACCAACTACTCCATCTGTAGTTGTGGTGCCCCCCACACCAAGCTCAACGACCACTAGCGCTGTCAATGTCAGTGGTACAACTATTGGTCCTCAAGGCCCTGTCGGCCCTGCTGGTCCACAGGGAGTATCTGGTGGAAACTACAAGTTCACACAGAACTCTCCAGCATCTACATGGACTATTACACATAACTTGGGTTATTTTCCAAATGTGTCTGTAGTGGATTCAGGAGGCTCTCAAGTAGAGGGCTCTGTTGTATGGACTAGTAACAACGCTTTAACCGTATCTTTTTCAGCCGCTTTCAGTGGCGTGGCGTACCTATCTTAGGAGATGTAAATGGCACGTAAATTTTTAACCCCAATCGATCTTGGTAAAAACGAGCTTCAAAATGCCCGTATTCAAAACCTATCGGGATCTCCCGCATCTCCTGTTGCTGGTCAGGTCTACTACGACACTACTGCTAATGTGTTGTACTTCTACAATGGCTCTGGCTGGATTAACGCTGGCGGTATTACCGCTGGTCTTTTATCTGCCCGTCCGTCAGCCGCTGCAGGTAACGTAGGCACTTTCTACTATGCTACAGACAACACACTTATCTATTATTCAAACGGCTCTACGTGGACTCAGGCTGATGCATTTGGCTCTCCTGCTAACCTTGCTGCTACTGCTGCTGACGGTACAGCCCTTACCTATGCCCGTTCTGACCACGTTCACCGTCATGCTGGAACAGACCACTCAGCAATCAAATTAAGTGACCTAAGTAACACGCTCAGTGCTAATGTGGACTTCAGCGGCTCTGGGTTTACTATTCGCGCTACAACACCTGTAAACGCTTTAGATGTAACTAACAAAAGTTATGTTGATACAATTGCCACGGGGCTTAACGCTCACGATGCTGTTTCTTATGCGTCAACAGCAAACCTTGCAGGAACTTACGCAAATGGTACCTCTGGAGTAGGCGCAACGCTTACTAATAGCGGAACACAAGCAATATTTGCTCTTGATGGTTACACTTTCCAAGCTTCTGATGTAACTAACGGTACTCGTGTTCTTTTAAAAGACCAGACTTTTACAGACCAAAATGGTGTTTATGTAATAACAACTCTTGGAAGTGTTTCAACTAACTGGGTACTTACTCGTGCTACCGACTACAATTCTGTACCTAACGTAGCCGCTGGAGATTTTGCTTTTGTAATTAACGGAACAGCCAATGGTAAATTTTCTTACATTCAAGTAAACAAACCTGTGGCAATTACAGGCAATAACACCACAGCTAACGCTATTACATTTTCGATATTTGCCAATGGTAACATCAGCGGTACGGTAAACCCTAACCAAGGCGGTACTGGAACAACGGCTACTCCTACCAATGGTCAGCTTCTTATTGGTAACGGCACTAACTACACGGTTGCTTCACTTTCAACTAGCAACATCACTGCCACTGTTGGCTCAGGTACTCTACAAATTGGTATTCCACAATCTGTGGCTACTAGTGCCAGCCCAACATTTGCTGGAGCAACTCTTACAGGTCTAACAGGGTTCTTGTATGGTAACGGCGCTAGTGCCGTAACAGCCTCAACCTCAGTTCCTGGTTCTGCAATTTCAGGAAATATCACGGGCAATGCCGCAAACGTAACAGGTACCGTAGCTATTGCTAATGGTGGTACGGGGGCTACTACGGCCCCTCTTGCTCGCACAGCTTTATCTGCAGCGGCCTCTGGGCTTAACTCAGACATTACACAGCTATCTGGTTTAACAACTGCTCTGTCTATTGGTCAAGGTGGTACGGGTCAAATAACTGCTACACAAGCTGCTACTGCATTAAATTTAGGAACTGGATCCAACGCACAGTTTAACTCTATTGGTGTTGGTATTTCTAACCCAGGTACTAATGGTGTTCTTATCCAATCAGTGGCTACCAACTCAGTTCCGTTGAGTGTATACGGAACTACAAGTCAAACGGCCGATCTTCAACAATGGAGAAATACGTCTACTGCTGTTGCTAAAGTAGATGCCTCGGGATATATTACCGCAAGCGGTATCACAACTCTTACTACTGCACTCTCTGTTCCTAATGGTGGTACTGGGGCAACAACGGCTGCTCTTGCTCGCACATCTTTGTCAGCAGCCGCTTCAGGTGCTAATACTGATATTACTAGCCTTGGCGGTTTGACTACTGCATTATCAATTGCTCAAGGTGGTACTGCTGCTACAACGGCTGCCCTTGCTCGCACATCACTTAGCGCTGCTTCATTAGGGGCTAACTCAGATATCACAAGCATTACAGGTTTAACAACTGCGCTATCTATTGCTCAGGGTGGAACTGCGGCAACTACGGCTGCACTTGCTCGTACAGCTTTATCAGCAGCGGGATCGGGCGCTAACTCAGATATCACCAGCATTACTGGACTTACAACTGCTTTGACTGTGGCTCAGGGTGGTACAGGCAACTCGGCTACTGCTACTAATAACTACTTTGCTGTTGGCGATGGAACTAAGTATGTTCCTACCTCTACATCTTCAGTACGTACGCTTTTGGGTATTAGCACATCTACATCTAAGGCAACTGGAACTCTAAACTTCTCATCGGTAACCAGCACTACAGTTACCCACACACTAGGAACCACCGCAGTTTTGGTTCAGGTATTTGATCCATCTGGTGTTCTTGTAGAACTAGATGTTACCGTAACTAACTCAACTACTGTCACATTTGCAGTAGCGGCTACTACGGCGACTTCATACACTGCTGTAATTATAGGATAAACTAGTAGTATGTCCAAAAAATTTCTTAGTGGTTTGTCTGTTGGTGCTCAGACGTTTACTACGTCTGGATTGTCAAATATAGCTAATATGAGTTTTACAGGAATCCTAGAAGGTCCGTATGTAACACCTGCTCAGATATATGCTTCAGCGGCATCTGTTACAGGTGACATCAGCATTAACCCTTCTAATGGAACATTCGATGGAACGCTGAGTTTAGGAAGCGCTAACACAACTACCTATTTAAGTGGAAATACTTTTATATATGACTCAACTAATTCTTGGGGTGCTAGTTTTTCTGTTGGCTCACTTACCGCAAGTCGTTCTTTTGCATTCCAAAATAACTCTGGAACTTTAGCACTTACTGCAGGTAATAATTCTTTATCAGCAAATACTATTTCGGGAACTACGGCTTCATTTACTGCTACGGGAACTTTTAACGCTGTTGTTGCAACTACTGTAACTGCTACAACTGTAAATGCCACTACGGTTAATGCTACAACAGCCACTCTTACTGGAAAACTTAGCCTTGCAACTACGGCAACTAACCGAGCATCTGTAAATATTCCAGCATCTGGAACTGTTCCTACTTCTGGTAACTATGTTATTGGTGACATGTGGGTATCTGGAACATCTTTAATTTTTGCTACCGCTACAAATGCGTCAAAAACAACTATGTGGACAGATCTAAGCAATGCCGCATCTCCTACCAATAACAGTCTTTCTCTTGGTTCAGGCTCATTAACAGCCACCGCTGTTACAGCCACTACGGTAACTGCTACTACTGTTACTGCTACCACAGTTAATGGAACTACTGTTCAAATGAATAGTGTGTCTGCTACGTCAGCAGCTACTAATAATGCACTTGTTATTCGTGATGGTTCAGGTAACTTTAGCGCTAATATTATTACTGCTACTACAGTTAACCATACAAGTGATATTCAATTAAATGGCACAAGTATTGTTAGTGCTTGGAGTACATTTACTCCAGTAATGACTAACTGGACTAAGGGCAGTGGGACATTTGATTCTTTTTACACTCAAATTGGTAAAACAGTTACTTGGCGTTGTAAATTTACTTTGAGTGGTACAACTGTTTCAGGTAATCCGATATTAACTTTGCCAGTAACTGCCAAGGTTGGTGGAGCATACTACTTTCCACATCAAGCAATGGTGCTTTCTGGTGGTGCCGCTTTTTCTGGTACAGGATACTTGAACGCAACAACAACATGGTCAATGACTATTGGTAATGCTGCTGGAACATATGCTTCATTTACCAGTATGTCTTCTACCATTCCTGGAACATGGGCTAATGCTGATCACTTTAACTTTGTTGTTACATATGAGGCTGCGTAATGAGGTATATTTATATAGCGACTTGCAAAAACCATGAATGCCCCGTGTTCAATGAGGAAACTCGCCTTGTTGATGCTGGGGATAAAACTCTATGTGGTGGATGCTATACGTACAGTACTCCTGTAAAGACTGAGGAAGAGTGGGAATGATGGCTTGTAGAACAGGTTGTCCAACTCAGGACTGTGAAGACTACGCAGCTTGCTGCCGTGGTATCAATATTGATAAAACAAGTTTGAGGGTACGATGAGTAGGCCATATACCCCTAGCGGTCGGTTTGACACCGACTTTGAAACTGGGGAAATCCATGATGCCATCACTAAAGATTTAACTAATCCTGCTGGTACAACTGTGCAGTGGTTTGTATGGAATCCTACGGTAAGCAATATTGATCCAATTTATGACGTCGGGTCTAACTACGCAACCAGTACAACTGGGGCTAGCATTAATACCACCATGACAGGCTCTATTGCCACAACTAATATTACCGTATCTTCTACTACTGGAGTTACCGTTGGTATGGCAGTTAATGGTGTAGGCGTAGCCAATGGGGCTGTGGTAGTAAGTATAACTGGGTCAGTAGTAAAGCTTACCCTAAAGAATATTGCCCCAATCAGTGCGGGAACTTCTGTTAACTTTACTAGCGATGGTCGCCAATGGAAGCCTGGAATTACAGTCCCAGTTATCCGAGCCGTCCTTAAAGAAGGTCAAACTAACATGGTTCAGCAGGGTTTCTACAACGCTGACCGTATCCATTTCACTATTGACCATGATGTGCTTATTAACACCATTCCTGAAATGCTATATAAGCTGGACCCCAATGATTCTGAGAATCCTGACCCACTAAATCGTGACCGCATTGTTTGGAAGAACCAGGTATATCGTCCTATCAGCAGTCAATATGCTGGTATTATTAATGAGAGATACACCTTACTGACTTTCGATTGCCAGCAGATTCTATCTGAAGAACTGGTTAACGATCCTCAGTTCCAGTATTACGCTAATTAGGATTTACTATGACTGAAAAATGGCAGAAAAAGGAAGGCCAAAATAAGAAGGGCGGACTTAATGAAAAAGGCCGCAAGTCTTACGAGAAGTCTCATCCAGGTTCAGATCTAAAAGCCCCAGTTAAATCTGGAGATAGCCCACGCCGTGCGTCTTTCCTTGCCCGTATGGGTGGAATGCCTGGGCCAGAGCATAAACCAAATGGTGAGCCTACTCGCTTATTGCTTTCATTAAATGCATGGGGCGCTTCTAGCAAGGCCGATGCTAAGAAGAAGGCTGCGGCTATTACCGCTCGTAACAATGGAAAGAAAAAATAATGGTTAAAGAAGTGTGGGACACACCTGATCCTAGCAAGAAAGACAAAAAACTTACACCTAAGAAAAAGGCTGCTGCCAAAGCAAAGGCTAAGGCTGCTGGTCGTCCTTACCCTAATCTTGTGGATAATATGAATGCTGCTAAGAAAAAGAAGGGTAAGTAATGGCCGTTGAACCTGGGGCACAATTCATTACTTTGTATCGTGGCTTCAATGATAAAGCACGCACCGACATTGACACTGAAAACTTAGGTATGCATTGGACTCCGAATAGAGAAACTGCGTTTGGGTTCTCTTTAGGGATAGACCCACATGAGGATGACCCAAATTCTTGGGAGCCTGAGTCGTCTAAAGGCACAGTCCTAGAAGCCAGAGTTCATAAACGTCATGTTATCCAACCTGGCAGTGAAGAGCACAACGCATTACTTAAAGAACGTGCAGACAAAGAGTTACCCGCTATTTACACTCAATACAATGCCCCAGATGAACACGCTGTAGAGCAAGAGCACACAGTGCGCCCAGGCTCACCTGTTCACATTGTTGCCGCTCACACCGTCCTTGACGCAGGCACAGGGGATTCAAAAGCACACACACGTACTTATCGAGGAACTAAGAAAGGTAAGGCGTAATGGCCGCTAAGAAAAAAGAAAGTCCTGCTACACTTAAAGTGTCGGGTAAAGTTCACCGTGTCTATAAGGACAAAAAAGGTGACGTAGTTGTCGATCATGCTGGCTCAAAAAAGGAAAACGGCAAGTACGACAAGATTGATTTAACTAAAAAAGCTGGGGCCAAGACAGTCAAGGCTGGGGTTAAAGCCACTAAAGACTGGCATAAAAACAATCCTCATAAGAAAGCGAGCAAGTAATGTGCGCAACCTGTGGCTGTAAGCAGCCTAAGAATAAGCACGGTCAAAAGACTCTAGCAGCTGCTAATAAGAAGTTTGCTAAGAAAACTACTACAAAGAAAGCTGGTAAGAAATAATGTGCAAGAAGTGCGGTAAAGCAAAGTGTGCATGTGGCCCAACTAAGGCTGCAGACAAGAAGCAAGATGCCAAGACAATGAAGGGTATGACCCCAGCTCAAAAGGCTAAGTTTGCTAAGGAAGACAAGAAGATGGATAAGAAGCCTATGTCCAAAAAGGAAGATATCAAGAAGGATACCGCCCTTGCCAAGAAGATTAAGGGCAAGAAGTAATGGCTCTTGACCACGTCACAGTCTCGCTTCCTGCGACTACTAAGACACTTATTTACACAGTACCTAAGGGTGCTACCCAGGCATATGTCACTATTCAAAATAGAGATACAACTGCTGCTTTGGCTATTGGCGATGATACCTTAGATGGTCTTGGAACTACCAATGGTGGTCTTAAAGTACCTGCTGCTGCCAGTAGTGCTGCTACTTCTGCTGTTGGTGTGCTTCAGTTTTGGGCAAATGGTGGAGATACTATCTATGGGTACGCTTCGGCTGCTATGACTTCTACTTGTATTGTTCTAGCTTCATATGTTCAAACTGGTTCGGCTTCGTAAAAACTAATATTGATTTAGCCCCCGAAAGGGGGCTTTTTCATTTACTATTAAAGAAGTTCCACTGCAGGAACTACATCACCACCCATGCGAAACCCTGCTACTCCTCCAAGGAGAAATACTATGGCTAAAGAGACTGTTTCTCAAGCCTCTTTCCCTGCATTCTACTATGGTGCTATGCATCATCAAGCAGGCGGTTTCTTGGATGGATTGTTGTATGGGGCTTTTCTTCGCTTGGGTCGGGATTAATGTCTTCATTTTCAGAGCTTTTAAAAACTCAGCTTGACTCCTCAACCGATACTTTAAATAATGATTGGTCTAATATTGCCCAGGCACATCACTGGGATGAGGATGTTCACTCTGCTGTCAAGGTAGTTTCCCATAGCAATGGCGTAGGTCTTTCTTACCCTACTAGCATGCACAGCAAAGTAATGTCGGCCGAGTACGGGGATGAGAGCATTCCCCCTAGAGCGGCAATGCGTAATTTCAAAGAGCATGCCCAACCTGAAGTTGGTAAAGCCGTGTTTACCGCCCTGTCTGATTACCTTAAAGAAAAAGGTTTATTTTAATGCCTTTTATTCTTAATGAAGATGCTGCCCTTAAAACTTACCTTTCGGGCATTACAGTATCGGACGAAAAATCCCCAAGCCGAGCAGTGAGCGTATGGTTTGGCTACCCTGACGTAGAAGTCCGCCAGCAGAGCTTTCCCTTTGTAACTATTGACTTGATTGGCATCCGCCAAGCCCGTGAACGGCAGTCTTCTGGTCTGGTTATTGACAGCGATAACGCTGGAACTATTGCTACCAATTGGTACATAACCCCAGGCTCAAACCAAACTTACCCTGACGGTGTACCTGCAAACTGGTACAGTTATGACGTACCAGTTGCATACGATTTAATGTATCAAGTCACGTCTTACTCGCGCCACCCACGGCATGACAGGACGCTACTTTATACATTGCATCAAAGATTTCCTGCCATGTATGGGCACTTGGAAGTCAAGAATGAACTTGGAACAAGCACCGCTCGGCGCCATATGTTCTTAGACAGTGTCATTAAGAATGACAAAGCAGAAGGCGAAAATGGAAATAAGCGACTGCTACGTAATACCTTCACAGTAAGAGTTGTTAGTGAGATGACTCCTGCTGTGGCAAGCGCTGTGTCGTCACAAATTGTAACGGCTGTAAGCGTAAACCACAACACATCTGGATCCTGGGTACAAAGTGATGTACCTACGACTATGTATCCCGTCTAAAACTTATCAATTCTATTAAGGAGAAATAATGGCTACAATTAATAAGCCTGGCGTCTACGTCCAAGAGTCGCTATCCCCAAATAAGCCTGTGGCTCAAACCACTGGCGACTCGGTTGCAGTATTTATTGGTATTGCAGACCGTGGCGGTAACCCTACTGGTGCTGCAGGTAGCATCATCAGTACCCCTCTTTTGGTCAGCTCATGGTCAGACTTTGTCAACGAGTTCAGCTATGGCTCAACTGTTGGCCCATTTGATGCTACTGCTACGGTTGCTTCGGCATCTAGCCAAGCATACAACAACACTGTTGGTACAGCCTCGTCTGCCCTTAAGTATGCAGTCAAGACATTCTTCGATAATGGTGGCTCACAGGCTTACATTGTTCGTAATCTTAATAAAGATTCAATCCAAGCTGTTGCTAAGTTCAAAGACAGCAACCAAGGAATTACCCAGGCAGGTACATGGACACTCAACGGAACTGCCAATGCTGGAAAGATCTCTATCTATTCATCCACTGCTGAGTTCTCCACATTAGAGCCAGGTCGTGTAGTAACTATTAGTGGAGTTAGTACTACAGGGTATTCGGTGCTAAGCGCTCCTGGAAAACAATGGGTTGTTGCTGACGTAGCGACGGATGGTAAGTCGTTTACTATTATTTATAAAACAGGTACTATTGCTGAAACTACTCAGACTGGTACGAGCATTGTTATCAATGGTGGAACATCATCTACCACTGCAAGTACCTTACAGTTCAATGCGGCTGATCATGGTATTTGGGGTAATAACCTTTGGGTATCTGTTACCCCAAGTTCTTCTACTAACTACTTTGATGTAAACGTTTACTACACCACTCGTGTCGTAGCATCAGCATCTGACCTTACTGCTAATGACCGTGTTGAGTCCTTCACTAATTTGACTATGACATCTAGTGATGCTCGCTATGCGGTTAATGTTATTAACGCTAATTCTACTTGGATTACCGCAACTGATGGCGGCTCATCTGCATCTGGTTACAACCGTCTTCCATTGTTTACTACTCTTTGGTCGGTGGCTTCTACTGGGGCTAATGTCAATTCAACAGACGGTTCATTTGTATGGGCAGCCTCAGCAGTTACTAGCTCAATCACTGGCACAACGTACACTGCTGCAGGTTCTACCTCTGCAACAGGTGTAACAGCTGCACAGGTTGATAAAGTACGTCTAGGAGTTACTACTACTACTAAGTGTACCGTTGCAGGCATTGTTGGCTCAGAAGGCTCAAGTGCAGCTGACCTTGGGTCTGTAGGTTCTTACGTGGCTACAGATATCTTGCCTCGTCTGGACTCAATTACAGCACCGCTGTTGATTAACTACCCAGATATGTCAAACTCACGGTTCCCGCTGGCTGCTGCGGACGCTGCCGCTACTCAAACAAATAACCAAACAGCAGCGGTTAAGCTTATCGGTTACGCAGCTAATCGTGGAGACTCGTTTGTAGTTCTTGACGCTTCGGTTAATAATACCTCAGCATCAGATGTGCTTACTTTGACATCTGGCTATGGTGCAGTCAATAACAACTACGGTGCTATCTACTACCCATTTGTCTCAATTGCTGACCCTGCATCAACTGCAGGAGCGACTAAGGCAGTTGCACCAGGTGGAGCGGTAGCCGCAGTTTATACTTCTACAGACGCAACTCGTGGAGTGTTCAAGGCACCTGCTGGTTACTACTCAGTTATTAACTCTGCGGTATCCGTACCTTCGCTTACTAACCAAGAGTTTGACCTTGTCAACTCGGGAGCCAAGAACGTAAACGTTATTCGTTATGTTCCAGGTTCAGGAATCTGCATCATGGGTGCTCGCACACTTAGCTCAGGCTTCTCAGACCGATATGTCTCAACACGCCGAACCCTTAATTCCTTAGGAAATAACCTTCGTGCGTTAACGCAGTTTGCAGTGTTTGAGAACAACGACCAGACACTTTGGAATGAAGTTACTGGCATTGTCAATGGGTACCTAGATGGCTTCTGGCGTGCAGGCGGCCTTTACGGCGCAACTGCGGACCAGGCATATTACGTCAAGTGTGACGCATCCATTAATACTTCAGCAGTAATCTCTGCTGGAGAACTCCGCATTGAAGTTGGTGTTGCATTGCAGCGACCAGCGGAATTTGTAATCATTAAGCTCGGTCAGACTGATGGCGGCGCTACCGTAACCACTTCTATTTAAGGAGAAGTAAACAATGTCAGAAACAAAGAAGAACCTCAATTACATTGATTCACGGGGCACCATTCAAACTGACCCGATGCGCGTATTCAAGTTTCGCGCAACCTTCAAGGTGGCTCAAGGTGTTACAACTACGTTTGATAACCGCATCACATCATTCAGTGGTGGCTTCACGGGAATCTCAGGTTTGGCATACTCTGTAGCGCCAATTCCTTACCGTGAAGGTGGCTACAACACTACCATTCATCAGATCCCAGGCATGACCAACTTTGGCCCAGTGACATTCTCACGCGGTGCATTGTTTGGTAATGATAGCGCTATTACTTGGATGCGTGGGTTATTTGGTGCGTCAGCAGGAGAAGGCATTAACTCTACTGATTCAGGTAAGGGCGGCTTCCGAGTCAACGTTACTATCGAATTGATGGACCACCCACAGGCTGGATCAACAACTAACACGCCACGTATGGCATTCTACTTGCACAATGCATGGATTTCTAACCTAAGCTACACCGACCTTAACGCTGGTCAGAACGAGCTTATGTACGAAACCATGACGCTTGTACATGAAGGCCTGTCAGTCGGGTTTGTTAATGCTAATGGAACACCTCTAGCAGGATCGGTTAAACCTGCTGGCTTCTAATCTGTAGTAAACTATATAAGTATTAATAAGGAGAATTATGACTGAGACAACATTAGGCCTACCAGATATGGACCAAGCCATCGCGGCTTTTCAAGCTGCAGGTGGCGTACAAGCAGAAATAGAAACTCAGCAACCCCCTTCAAACGAAGTAGCATTGCCTGCGGGCTTTATTACTAAGTCGGGGGAACTGTTTAAGACCGCTGAAATTAGAGAGCTAAATGGTTCCGATGAGGAAGCTATGGCTAAGGCTGGTTCAGCAACTAAGTCTTTGCAGGTAGCATTTCAACGAGGACTAGTAAGTATTGGTGACGTAAAGCCCACACTTACTGAACTTGACGCGATGCTTACTGGAGATCGGGATGCCGTCCTTCTAGGTATTCGGATAGCTACATTTGGCGAGACGGTTACCTATCCAGTTGTATGTGTTTCATGCGCTACCGAACAAAACATTACTATTGATTTAGTACATGACGTTGAGGTTGATGAACTAGAAGACCCAGTCAGGGACAGAGTATTCTCTGTCAATGCTAAGGCTGGGGAAATTGTAGTGGCTTTGCCTAATGGAGTTACCCAGAAAAAATTGGTTGACTCTGATGAAAAGACCACAGCCGAGATGTTCACCGACATTTTGGCAGGATGCATTGTGTCTGTAGATGGCAGCCCTTCTATGGGGCGCTCAACGGCTTTAAACTTAAGCATGGCAGATCGAACTCTGCTAGTGACTGAGTTATCAGATAGGACCCCAGGCCCACGCCTTGGGGAGGTGAGCAAGACTTGCGAGGCATGCGATAGTAAAATTAATCTATCGTTAAGTCTGGTCGATTTATTTCGATTATAAGCCTTTAGACTACGTTAATTTAATGGACTCTTATGAACTACTATCCCGAGCATTTCCTGGCTGGAGTATGGGCGACATCCGCTCTCTTTCTTTTAGAGAAAGAAACAATTGGATCGCAAGAGCCACGAGATAAGGATTAGATATGGCTGGAGATGTTAATAGCGGACTAGACGCCGCTGCAAAATCAGTTTCATCGATGGCAGATGATTCCGATCGTTTAAAAAGTAATTTTGAAAAAATTGCGGGGTTTGCAGACAAACTTAGGGGCGCAGGGTCATCTTCTCAAGTAGCTAACCGTGGAGCACCTACCAATAATGGTGGCTCAGGAGCCCCAGGTGGAGGCGGAACTGGTGGAGGGGGAGGATCCCCTTACCAAGCTAGCACGGCTGGGGACACTCCTCGCTTTACCAACGGCTCAGCTAACTTCTATAGACTTATGGGAAATGTAGGAGGAGCTGCTATTGGAGCAATGTCTTTCTTGCCTACATCTCAAGAGGCAGTGATGACTCAGCAGCTTGCTGACCGTATTAAATTCTATAGCGGTAACCAACAAAGTTTTGGCACTAATCAAAAAGTTGGTTACAACATGCAGCAACGTTTTTCTGCTGCTGGATCTGCCCTTAACCCTATGGATGCTGGAGCAGCAATAAATGCTGGCGTAGGAATGGGATTACTTCCTGGATTATCTAACTATAATACTGGAGCCAATACTGATACAACTCGTTACTCAGGTGTTCTTGGTGGAGCCGCACTTGCTTCAAACTTGAACCCTGGCATTGGCCTTCAAGGCGGCATGGCCGCTATGGGATCATTAAACCAAGCACAAAATGTTAACATGTTAAGAATGCTGGGTGTTCAGGTTCGTAATAGCTCTGGTACTGGAATGAATGACTTGCCGTCTATTATTGAGCAGATCTATAAATTACTTTCTCAAGGTAAGTCAATTACAGTAAAAGATATCGCTGTTTCTATGCAACCTGGTAATGCGTTGGATAGTTTGCTTAACCAGTACTTTGGTGGAGATCAAAACCTTAAACAAGTTGTACTTTCTGGCCTTGTTCAAATGGCTAACAACGGAGGAACATCCCTTCGTACTTCTGGCACTAAAGAGATGCTGGCAAAAAGCGGTGGTTTGACTGGGGCAGTTACGTCTACAGGAAACCGTTCTACAGCTGAACTAGGTCTTATTCAATCTTTTGCTGAGCGCACTGCTAATCAAACAGTTAATGCTAATAACTTTTTGCAATCAACGTATGGAACTTTTGCTAATTCTACTGGGCCATTGCGGGCTGGGCTTAATAAAGGTCAAGATTTAAGTACTTTTTTAGGTACATTTGCTGGGGCTCGTGGTGGCGGTGGCCAAGCTATTCTTGAAAATCTTAATGGAATAGCTGGAACAGCTTTTGGCTCAGGAGGTGTTGGAAAACTTCTTAGTGGAATTGGATTACTTGCAGGAGCAGCAGCACTACCTAGTGGAGCAAGCTCTAGTCCTAACGCTGCAGGACCCGCTAATGCTAACGATCTTTCATTTATGCCAACTGCTGCATCTAATTCTGGCCCTTTGTATACTGGAGCTATTACCGTTAATGTAACTGCTCCTCCGTCATCTGATCCTTATTCCTATGGCCTTGCTATTAGCAGTGCCTTGACAGCGAGGTCATAGCATGGCTGGCGGCGGTACAGGAGGAATCCTGGGTAGAAAAAAAGTAGCTGGTAAGGTTGTAGCGGCAAAAGCTAATAATCAGGAACCACAAAGCACTAAGAGCCCGTTAGGGTTATCTGGTTACAAGTGGAACCTGCCCCCACATCAATGGAGCATGCCCGTAGAGCCTTCTCTAGTGGATCCTATAGTACAGAACTCAACGGCACACTCGCTTGGCTCTCAGCATCGCTATCGCCGTGGGCGTATCTACTGGTATGCACGAGTAGACAACGATTACATTAAGAGCGAAACATATAACACGGGAATAGGTAACAACGCCAGCGACCCCCGTTACGGATTTCAGTTCCTATGGAACCCGCAGTCAATTCAAACTAGTGTTGCTATGAACATGGAGATAACTCCTTCTTTTGCTGACAAGTTTGTAGGCGTAGCAGGGGCTTTCCCTAGCGGTGAGTACCTGTCTTTCAGCGTTCGCCTTGACCGCACTAACGATTTTGCGTGCATTCATTCGATGCCTCTTTCAGCAAAACCTGGAGAAGGCTATGACACTTACGCAAAGTTGTATGCCAAATCAGAGTTCTACAACCCTGCGTATAGTTTTGATAAAGGATTTTCTGGAACGTTTGAAGATAAAATTAAAGAGCTTCAAAAGCTAGGAACTATTGCTGATATTGAGTACTTGTACAAGGCTATCAATGGACCAGGCTGGGTTAATCAGGCAACGGGTCGAGCTAGTTCAGACATCGGCTTCTTGAGCCCTACACTTTTGCGTATTGACTTAGGCCCATTAAGTTATATTGGCTATGTAAATAGCCTGAGCATTAACCACACATCTTTTACTAAAGGCATGATACCTATGGTTACTGACGTAAACATTCAATTTAATCTTATGGCTACGGCTGGATTGGCGACAAAGTAATGCCTATTCATTCTGGATCTCGTTACGAAGACTCTACTGTGGATTACTTCCGCAAAACAGAGTACGGTCAGTCTTACCCAATTACTTTGTATGCGTTTGATGACTTGCAGAACATTAAGTACGTTACTCATAGGTACACAAAGGGAGAGACGCTTCAAGGCATTGCTTTACAGTACTTCCACAGCGCGGCTTTATGGTGGACTATTGCTGAGTACAACCCTGAGCTTACGGACTTTTTACATATTGCAGACGGCACGGTGTTGAGAATACCTCATGTTTAATTATGTTGCCATTGATTTTGCGCTAGCGGATAACCCTCCTCAACGCATCACGTCATTCACAGTTACTCAGGAGCGTTATGCTCATGAGATTATTGACATTCAGTTTAGAGACTGGGACGTTCAGTATTCTCAAGTTAAACCTGGACATCCTGTAAAGTGCACACTTCGTGGTGAAATTTCTGACCGAGTGTTCTATGGCTACGTGCATGACATTAACCCACAAATTTCTCCAGGTAAACGGTTTGTCAATGTCAAAATTATTGGAGCATCTTTCCAGATGAAGCAATCTCGCCAGCGGGTATACCATGACACTACGGCTACTGAAGTAGTTAGGCGCATTGCCAAATCGCATAACTTTTCTTATGAGGTAGACGAGCATCCACGTGTTTACCCACAAATTACTCAAGCAGGAATTACTGACCTTCAGTTGCTTTCTCGTTTGGCTAAGCAGTGTGGATATACATTCCGTATTGAGAATACTGCTATTCACTTTAAAAAACTGACTACTGACTTTAACGCTTTTAAGGACTCTGCCCCTAACTTTATTATGCGTAACGCTAACGACCCGCAAGGATCTACACTTTACTCGTTTAATTTAATACTTAGCGAAAGCTACAAGTACACAGATGGCTACAAGTCAGCAGTTCAATTTGGTGGCGTGGACGCGTACACAGGTGTAGCAAGTATTGCCACTAATATCAAACGCCCAACCACTACACGTGTTACTGCTGAGACTGAACTTTTTGATTCGTTTGCTACCAGTACAGTTAGCCCTAATCAAACAGTAGCTTTCTATGAAGCCGCTGCCGCAGATGAACGCAACCGATTCCCTTACCGAGCACGTATTCAAGTGTTAGGTACACCTAATCTTAATCCTGATAAGCCCGTGTTTTTATCTGGAATTGGCGATGTGTACTCTGGTTACTGGATGGTGCTTTCGTCACAGCATAAAGTAATTGAAACTTCACCTAACGTGTTTCAGTACACAACGTATCTAGAGGTAGGTACTGATTCACTAGGCGCTATTAGAAAGTTTAATGCCCCAGATCTTTCATCTCCTAAAGGAATTAAATACAGAAAGATTACTCCCAATAAGCGCAATATACCTGTTAAGCACAACACAGTGTTGTCTAAAGGAACTGGGACATACAAAAATACTAACTTAACTCAGATTACTAACAGAGCCCCTATATCAACAGATGCCAAAGGGGTTCCTCATTCGTATGTTGCTGATAAAGGTAAAAATACTAATTCAGATACCGACGTAAAAAACAGAACAGCTACTGTTATTACACGACTGCGCGGAAAGGGGATACCAATCTAATGTACAGCGATGTTTTTATTGGGGATCCTAGTGACCAACGTTTTTACGGGGTTTACCGTGGGGTGGTAGCCAATACAGATGACCCATCCAATCAACACCGTATTAAATTAAAAGTTCCACAAATTTTAGGTAATACAGCAACTAACTGGGCTTGGCCTATTATTGGTTTGCCTGTGCATAGTAAAACTCCATATGGGTCTTTTTATGACACAACTACTCAAACTTTAACAGCAGCCAATACCCCTAAAGTTATTACATTAAACACGACTGCGGAAAATAATGGAATTACGATAGATTCCACATACAAGTCAAGAATTAAGTTTACTTACGCAGGAGAATACAATATCCAGTTTTCTGCGCAGGTGGCAAACAATGGAACTTCTACAGCAAACTTTTGGTTGCGTAAAAATGGCACGAATGTTGATTGGTCAAATGGCGAAATAACTACCTCTAATCAGAATCATCATGCTCTTCCTGCTTGGAATTATGTGCTTACTTTGGCTGCAAATGATTACCTTGAATTTGTTTGGATGAGCAATGATGCGGCCAATACTTTAGAAGCACAAACAGCAACTACTTCACCCGCATCTCCAGCAGTTGCTTCGATGATTGTTACCGCCACCCTTGTAGGGAACTATACCCCAACTCCTGGAGATGGCTGTTGGGTAATGTTTGAAGGCGGAGACCCCAATTTCCCACTATGGCTAGGAGCGTTCTAAATGACCATTATATCAACTACAGTTAATTATATTATTGATTTACCGTTTGCGTTTTCCAACGGGCGTGTCAATACCATCCGTAATGATGACCCAAAGTTTTGGCGTAATAAAGTTCTTTCGGTGTTCTCCACTGGAACTAACGAGCGTGTTTGGTATTATGACTATGGCGCTAATCTAACTAGTTTGTTATTTGAGCCATCCACTGCTGCTATTGAAGATGCCAAGGTAGCCATTACTCAGACTTTTGCGTCATGGCTCCCTGAGCTAAAACTAGTGCGAATTGAATCAGGATTTGATAGTGCTGCTGGGGCAATTAGCCTAAGTATTTACTACCAGTTGCCCACAGGTGACGTAGATTCTGTTAAAATTAATAATAATAGCTTGACCAACTCTGGAGAAACTAAGGCGGTAAACTAAATGGCTGACAACATGTACCTGCCACAGGTTGATTATACTTCACGTGATTACGCGGCTATTCGTGATGACCTAAAAGCCCTCATCCCTAACTTTGCCCCAAACTGGAAGTCTACTGACTCCAGTGACTTTGGCATTGTTTTGCTTGAACTGTTCTCCTACATGGGTGACTTGCTTAATTTTCAAATTGACCGTGCGGCTAATGAAGCTTTTTTGTCCACCGCTACTCAACGGGATACTGTTCTTAATCTAGCTAGTCTTCTTGGGTATTTTCCAAATGACATAACACCAGCAACAGGAACAGTAACTTTTACTAATGCTAACGGAAGTTCTCAAGCCATTCCTGCGGGAACGCAAGTGTACTCTAGCGGAACTACTCCTGTGCTATTTACTGTAGATAGCGCATTCACTGTTGGAGCCAATACTTCAACTACGGCTACTGTTACTCAAGGTCTATTAGTAGCCAATGAAGTTGTTGGAACATCTACTGGATCTGCTAACCAAGAGTTTGCTCTTGCTAATACTGGAGTAATGCCAGGAAGTTTAACCAGCAATCTTATTTTGGTATATGTAAATGGTTATGCTTATAACCGTGTAGCATCTATTATTGACGCCGCGTCAACCGATCAATCATTTTATAACTACACGGATGGTAACGGCGTTACCTACGTAGGTTTTGGCGATGGGGTTTCGGGGGCCATACCTCCAAACGGGGCATCCATTACAGTTAGCTACCGTTACTCAGATACCACAGGTTCATTAGGTAATGTACCTGCATCATCAATTGTAGCCATCGATGTAAGCGCCCTTACTGGGGCCGCAGTATCTGTAACAAATGCAAATGCATTTAGTGGAGGTACTGACATTGAGACTACAGATTCAATCAGAGTTAATGCCCCTTTAGCAGCACGTACAATTACTCGTGCAGTATCTTTAGCTGATTATCAAGCACTTGCACTGACATATGCCTCAGTGGCTAAGGCTGCGGCAGTAGCCTCCACATATGGCAGTGTGTCTTTATACATTGCGTTGGCTAATGCTGGCGTTCCCGACTCCACGTTACTTGCAAGCATTAAGTCATGGTTCTCCGATAAGATTCCTCCAGGCACGACTGTAACCCCAGTAGCTTACACAAAGGCATTTCCATACTTAAATGTAACAGTAGCAGTACTCCCACAGTACAACGCCGCTAATATTCAAGCACAGGTAACTGCTGCGCTGGCTAGCTTGTTTGCATTTGATAATGTGACGTTTGCTGACCTTATTAGTGAGGGAGACGTATTTGCTACATGTAAGGCAGTTAATGGCGTTAACTACATTACTATTAATGACTTCGAAAAGCTACCTGCGTCTACGGCGTCTTCGGGTATTTATAGTCAAACAGCAGTAACAAATGGATCAACAGCATCTGCAGCAACTTCTGTTACAGTGAATAGTACTGCGGGTTTGTACGCAGGAGCATTAATTAATTCACCTTCATCAATGGTGGGTCAAACCATTAACTCAATCACCAGTTCTACTGTGTTTACATTATCTAGTGGAGCAACCGCTACTACAGCTACAGGAACAACAATCAGTGTTCAAGGAAACAATGGGCTGACTGCAGGTAACCGTGATCTAACTTTTAGTGCTAATGAAGTTCCAGTATATGAACCTTCATACATTACAGTCACTACAACAGGCGGCAGTTCGTGACGTTTTTAACTAACGTTGATCCAAACTATGATGTAGTTATGGATGCACGTCCATCAAACTACTTTGTTAATCACATTAGTTGGTCAACTGTTCCAGAAGCATTGAACTGGACAGATTTAGTACTAGTAAGAAAAACTTCAGGTTATCCAAATAATCCAAATGATGGTGTGCAAATTTACACATCTACCACAGATAGTGTTGAAATTACTGTAACATCTGTAGATTCAAATGGCGGTATCACAGGATCGACTCTTACTTACTCAAAAGCAAACGCTTATACAGTCAGCACAACAACTGTTGTAACCACAACCTCATCCTCAATTAACTTTGTTTCTAGTACCACTACCCCCACCAATGGTCGTGGAGCTTCCTTTACTGTCACTACTAATTCTAGTGGAAGCATATCAACTGCAGTGGTTAATGCGGTTGGTTCTGGGTACTCTCAAAATGATATTATTAGAATTAGTGGTAAGTACTTAGGATCAACTAGTACCTCAACTACTTCTTTGGGAGTAGCTAACAACTACCATATTTTTGATACAGGAACGTCCACTGCTCAAACTACTAATTCAGGCTATGGGGTAGTAGGAACTGCGGTAAATACTGTATCTGGAAATAATAAAGTAATCGCTGCTCCAAAGTATTACTACACTTTATTTGCTCGGGTATCCACAAGCACCTTTTCTAGTGCGGACCTTGTTGATACAGCAAAATTATCAAAATTTTATTGGAAAAACATAGGTCAAGTTTCTTGCCTAGCTGTTCCAGATAATGGAACACTTGATATTTTAACTTCACATCTTCCTAGATTTTATACTTTAACAAATGATGGCAAGGAAAATACTGATCTTAAAACTTTTCTTAGTCTACTTGCTTTTCATATTGATACTTACACTGCTCTTAATAAAGGCGTGCTTAATTTAAGTAACCCTAAAACAGCAGACGAAGTATTTCTTAAAAAATGGATTCAACAATTTGGTGGAGACTACAGCAATGTTAATACCATTGACCAAGCTCGCAAGCTGCTTAAAAATATATCTAGGGTATATCAAAACAATGGTTCAACTTTAGGGCTTTCTGAGCTAATTGAATCCTACACAGGCTACGGGGTTACTATAGCTAAGCCTAAAAATATTTTGCCAGATTATGATACCTCATCTTTTGTCAATTCAACTGGATGGTGGCAGCCCGATTACACATCTACCATTGGGTATAACCAGTCATCGGTGGCTACAACAGCCCCGTTTACACGCACACTATATTCACCACTGTTTGCAAAAGTTTCTGCGCCTCAAGGGTCGGTATCATCTTACTTTAATATAACAGCCGACCCAGCATATGGTAATGGTGTGCCTTTTTACGAAATTAAAACAACTAACTCAGCTCAATTTGGGTGGGCAATTACTGCAGCATCAACGACGTCTAGTACCATTACGTACACTGTGGGATCTGGGCACCCATTTGTTTTAGGTCAGTCTGCAATTGCTGTGGGAATGGCTCCTTCTGGTTACAATGCTCAAGGCGTAATTACTGCAACTACCTCTACAACAGTGACAATAAGTAACAACAATGTTCCTGGTACAGCCACAACTTTTGGAGTTCTTTCTCAAGTTGTCAATAATGGAATTGCTCTTTACGTTACAGACTCATCTAAAATCCAGCTAGGTAGTCAAATATATAATTTGACTAGCGGAACAAGTCCTGCGCCACAGATGCAAGTAACTGCTGTAATTAATAGCACAACTATTCATGTCAATAAACCGCCGACCTCTGTAACATCAGCTGGGTCTTCATTAGCATTTTCTAACAATACTACTTCAAATATTGGATATGTTATTACCGAAAGTGGTTCTGGGGTAACGGCATCGTATGTTATGGGCCCACGCCGAGCACAAGTTGTATCTATTAGTTCAAGCACTGCAATAGTTATTAGACCTTTTAAAGCAAAAGTTGGAGACTACGTAGTAGATCAAACCAATAATAGTCTACCAAAAGGTCTTTATGTATCAAGCATTGACTCATCAACTTCACGCGTGGCCTTTAAAGATAAAAATGGCGTTCAATATATTGTGTCAAGCATTCCAACTGGAACACAGTTAATTTTTTCTGATATTCCTAATGTAGATTCCTCAAGCGCTATTACAGCAGGAGTGGCAATTGAGCCTAATACTCCATACGCATTTGGAATGTACTTTAATGGCGGATCTGGAACTAAGCGTACAGCAACTGTTAAATTAGATTGGTACGATAAAAACGGGGCATTCATTAGCACGTCTGCTGTGGGAACTTTATCCTCTGCATCTCAAACAAACAACACCTGGGCACAGGCACAGGTTAGTGACCTAAGCCCAGCTACTGCTGCGTTCTGTTGCCCACGTTTTGATATCCAAACTCTAACAACCGCAGGTTACTGGGTGGATGCCGCTCAATTAGTTCCTCCCATTGCAGTAACTGGTCGATTATTTACAAAAATTGTAAGCACGGCAACTGCTACTACTGGATCAAATGTTCTTACATCTGTTACTTCAACAGCAGGGATTGTAGTAGGCATGGCTGTAAGTGGTCCTGCTGGTGGTGGAACAGTTACGGCTATAGGTTCTGGAACAGTAACCATGTCAAGCACCGCTGCATTTGGAGTAACCGCTCCATACACATTTTCTAATTACACTTTGTATACAGCAAACCCACATAACTTTGTTATCGGAAATAGCGTCACAGTTAAAACTAGTACGTCGACCTATAACACGTCTAACGTAGCAATCACGGCAGTGTATCAAAATACTCCTGCTAAGGTTTACTCATTCTCTTACAATGGCGGAACTCAAGCCACCGCAGAAACATACGTTTCTGAAACTGGATACGTTTCTTCTGTTCCAGTAGGCTTTGAAGATGCGCGGACAACTAGTATAAAAATTAATCCGACAAGAACAAATCTATTTCCAAATCCTACTTTGTACCCAACCACATCCCTTATCGGATTTTCAGGATTAGTCGGATCGTCGTATACTACTACTATTGCTCGCAACACTAGCACTGGTTACGTAGGACCTACATCAGCATGTCTTCTTATGTCAGTTGCGGGCGCTACTAGTGGCTTTGGCATGACAATGGGAACTGATAATAATACTTTTGGTCCGTACAATAGACCAGTCCCTGTAACAGTTACACCAGGAAATGCGTATTCGTTTAGTGCATACTTAAAAGTTAATGGTGGTTCAGCAAACCAGACGTTTACCATGTCAGTTTCTTGGTATGATTTTAATACAAACCTTTTATCCACATCTACTGGTACGGCAACAAGCATTAGTAATACTGCCTGGACTAATGTCGGAATTGCCAATGCGCTAGCTCCAGCAACGGCGTCTTACGCAATCATGAAACTAGAGAGCACAGCAAGTAGTTCTGCAAGCGTATATGTAGATGGAATTTTAGCCGAGCAATCAAGTTCAATTAACCCTTATTTTGATGGATACTTTGATGGGTATAGCTACCTTTCAGATAGGGACTCTATGTGGGAAGAAGAAGCTGGTTGGAGTAGAAGTCACCTGTACCAAAACCGTGTAGTTAACACGGGTATTGTAGATCGAATTGTTTTGGAAGGAATGTACTATGCCTAGAAAAGCTAGCTTTGATTCCTTGTCTGCCCGAGTAGTAGGGTTTGCTTTAGACTTTACTACTAAAGATAATGACTTTAATACTTATGGTTATTACCCAGGAACACTATCTAAATACGCCTTAATTACTACTGAAGATCCTCATAACTTTACTGCGGGAAATAATGTAACAATTAATGGATTGTACGCAACAATGGTTCCGACCCCTTATACTCAAACTCTTTTAGCTTTAACTGATATACCAATTGTAAAAGTAGTTGGGGAAAATTCATTTGTCATTAAATGCCCAGCAAGTATAAATGATGGCTACTTTGATACTAATCCATCTACAGCTCCTGGAGCTACTGGTTTTTATTACACAGCTTATCCAGGAAGCCCACTAAGCATTGGCACTGGGGATTTTGTTAACCCTTTCTGCACTACTTCTCAAAAAAATGGTAATCTAGGGGCATACCACATTATTTATGGCAGACCTTAAGGATTAAAATGTTGGAGCTTATATCGGTCTCATTATTTGCAGCATTTTTTATAGTAATACTTTCTGAATACTTGTTCTTAGGTATTTATAAATCCATTGTTTCCTTATCTTTAACAGCTTTTGCGGTTGAACTATACGAGCCGTTTCCTATTAGGCACAACATAGTTATAGCAGTAGCCGCAGCGTTCTTATCCCTAGTAGTATCCGCCTACGTGCAAAAACTTGACGACATCTAAAAGATGTGTATGCTTAGTCTCCTACCGATTAGGAGATAATATGACCGAGGCAATTTTGGTTGTAGGAAGTGGTCAAACCACAAGGGCTAATGTTGAAGCTTTGATGGATGATTACTTCTATGCCAACCCCGAGTTAAAAGTATTCATTACAGTTCAAGATGCCCCATCAGATGGTCAGGTTTGGGCAGCAACATACGCCCAAGACAATGGTAAAACCGTTCAGGCGTACATGGTTCCAGGCGCAAAGATGACTGGCATACCAGTAACAATACCCCGTGAAGAGCACAAGTATCCGATTGAACACGCCTGTGAAGAGGTGCAAGACCTTGTGGCTTTTGTTATCTGGAATGACGAAGATCAAGCCTGCCTAGAGGCATTAGAAGTTTTACCTAAGTATGGTTACCTTGCCCTTGACCTGACCAATGGTCTTGTAGAGATTAAACCTGCTGGAGAAATCACGAAGATTGAACGCCCAGACTTTATTGAGATGGAGACCTTGACAGCACTTGAGGAGCTCTCTATTAGAAAAAGGCCAGAAACGGACGTAGAGGCCGAAACAGGCTTTGATGAGGATGAGGATGAAGAGGGGTACGAAGACCCCCTCTACGAGGCTGTACGGGTCATAGCGGGCATTTTTGCCGAGACCCTAGCCGCTGAGATTGTCAAGGCACTTGGCAAATGATATCAGCACGAGCCCTAGGGGCTCTGTACGCCTGTGTGCTATCAGACGTGAACCCTACTTCCAAAGGGCTTAAAGATCACTTTAAGTCTGGGGGTAGGCACGTCTGGGACAGCGTGACAGATGAGTTAGTTCAGGCAGGGTTTTTATTTCGCAAGACTTACTCAATCGGCAATCGTCTGCAGACTGAATGTCGTATTACAGACCTTGGCAGAGAGTACATTATGACCCCTGTGGTGTCTAAAATTCAAGCATCGGAGAGCGCCACATGGTCTGATAATCAAACACCGTGGAGTGAATTCGTAGGTGTCGGAAAATCCGACAGCCTTTTTAGGCAGAGTCAGCTAGATAGCTATAAGAACTTAAATAAGCTAGAGAGTAAGATATGGTCTAAAGACGATAAAGAAGAATACCAAACACTTCCATTTCAAGTGGAGCAAGTCAGCGAAGGGACAGACGTGCCGTACGACTTTTTTGATAGCAACCCAACTTCAGAGTATGTAGCCGATCGTGCCGAAGATTTAAAGAAAGCCAAAGAACGCTTTAAACAACAGAAGAAAGAGATTACGACTAGGCGGATTACTGACCGTTCAAAAGTTGCAACCTCGCTATGGACATGTTCAGATATTGCGTATGAGTTTTCTTATCGGCTAGAGTTTTACTGGAACATTCCACCCTGGGCTATTAAATCAACAAACTTTATTCAAGCTATTGGTGGAATGCGCAATAGGCTTGACACCAATGGTGAGATTGAGTGCGCCATGCTTGACTTGTTCTTTGACTCAGTGGACTTTGAAAAGTACACAAGCGCCGACCCTGTATGGCGATTATTTTTATTTAGGGCAGATGAACTTGCCAACAAGGCTAGAGGTATGGTTAGATCAGAGATTGAAGCAGAGGCTGCTGATACTCAAGCGCAGAAGTCACAGGAGTGGTTGTATGAGTAAGATGAAGGATTCGTGGCTTGACGAAGCTGAGAAAGAGCGTATGATGCGTGAAGCAGGTATCACCAAACAGACTTTGGAAAAGATGCAGGCTTGGATTGAAAATTTGTCTAAGGAGAGCAATGATAAAGATAAATGATTTACCAGTTCGCCGTAAGACTTGGGTTCAAGCAGCAGGTATTCCTAAAGCCAGACTTGGTTGGGAGTTTGCAGACTGCGTGGATGTTACCCCTAGCGACCTTGACAAGGTTAAGCGCTGGATGTCTAAGGTAGAGAGCGGAGATATCATTCGTGCTGAGGGTGCGCTTGCGTGTGGTAAGGGTCTACTTCTTGTAGGCAAGCCTGGTCAAGGTAAGACTGCTTTTGCTTTAACTATTATTCAAGAGATGCTTCGTACATTTGCTCCCGAAGCTTTTTCAGTTGAGGACGCAAACTCTTTAATTAAGCCCTGCTATTTCACCACGTTTAGTTCAGTAATTGACTTGAATGGTTCTATCATTGGACACTCAGCAAGTGATGAGCAAGAGCGGTTATTTTTAGGTATGCACGGAGCATGCGACCATGATGCGTATAACGTACGCGTGCTTGTTATCGACGATGTTGGTAAGGAGCATACTTCCGCTAGTGGTTGGAATAGCACAGTGCTCCATCACCTTTTACGTACCAGATTTAATAACGGACTTCCCACTATAGTGACTACAAATTTGCCCGTTAAGTCTTGGGAATCGGAGTATGGGGTAGCAACTGGTTCGTTTATACATGAAGCTTTTGTCACAATTGAACTAGAATCTATTAGAGGAGACCTACGCAAATGATGGAGGAAATAATGGAAGACTCTAGGCTTGTCCAGATTTTTCTAAGTCAGAACTCATCGCCAGGTCTTGGCGTGTTTGAAGTAAGCTTGTCTAAAGATAAAACTTTTTCTTGCAACTGCCCTGGGTACCTAGGTCGTGGTACTTGCATACACACTCGGTTTGTAATTGCAAGAGTTAAAGGAAATGATGGGGTATATCCTTTAAAGATCTCAACTCGTTGTACAGAGGAAGACGCTGAGCGGGCCAAAGAGTCCGCTGAATCTTTTCGAGAATTCATAATTAATTTTGGGGAAATTGAGGTCTGTTAAATTATGTACAAAGGGGATATTAGCAATGACATGCCTAAACGTGTTCTTGTAAACGCAGACATTTTATTTATTAAAACACCAGTAATTGAAAAGAAATATAAAATACTTCCTGTAAAGAGCGTGCATGTTGGGTATGACAAGTTTCTTTTAAATAAGTTTTATGTGTACACTACTCATGCAGGAGTTACCCTTGAACTTATTTCTTTTGAATTTAATGACAAAGAACTAGAGCTTTTGTTTAACGACATTGACCGAGCGGGCACCAATCCGTTCAGGTACTATAACCACTATGCTTCTCCAAAGAAGTTAGTCGCTGAATTACCTTATCGACCAGAAGTAATCGGAGTAATTGACCCAGCCCATCAATTGATGTACGGTAGTTTGGGTATAGATTTTTAAAAGGGAGCACTAAATGAATTATGAAAACCGACTACTAAGCCGAGCGTTAGCTGATAGGGATTTATCTCCACTGTTTATGCGTGGCGTTAAAGACACTTGGTTTGGTAACGATGATGACAAGCGTGTGTGGAACTTTGTTAAGAACCACTACACCCAGTACCACGAGTGCCCCAGCGAGTCTGTCATTCTTGATAACTTTCCCACTTACAAGTTTGAAACTATCCCAGATAGCATTGATTATTTATTAGACAAAGTAGTTGAGGCTCGCCGAGTTGCCGTAATTAACAATGCTTTTCGTGAAGCCATTACTGATATAGAACTTCGCCAAGACCATGAGGGCGCCGTTGGAAAAATTCAACGTGGTATTGCTCGTATGGATGAAGACGGGCTTACCGCAGCTAGTGATTTAGATATTACCCTTGACGCCGAGAAGCGTTGGGACGATTACCTTGAGCGCAAGGCTTTGCCAGGAGGTCTTCGTGGGCTTCCTACAGGCTTTCCGTCTATTGACCAAGCCACTAGTGGTATGCAACCAGGTCAGTTGATCGTTGTAGTTGCTCCACCTAAAACTGGTAAGTCAACTTTGCTTTTGCAGTGGGCGCACAACGTTCACTTGCATGGTGCTGTTCCCGTGTTCCAGTCATTTGAGATGAACAACAACGAACAACTTAATCGTTACGATGCTATGCGTGCTCGTTTGTCTCATCATCGATTGACCACAGGAACTTTGACTGCCGAAGAAGAGTCTCGTTACCAAGCAAAGCTTCGTAGTATGAAACAGATGCGTCACAAGTTTTGGCTTACAGATAGCGTTGCTGCTAATACCATTTCAGGCATATCCAACAAGATTCAATCACTACAGCCAGACGTTATGTTTATTGATGGCGTGTACCTTATGACGGATGAGCAATCAGGGGAGCGCAATACGTCGCTTGCTTTGACAAACATTACTCGTAACTTGAAGCATGTTGCCCAGCAATTTCAGATTCCTATTGTTATCTCTACTCAGGTTCTTAATTGGAAGATGAAGAATGGTAACGTTACCTTAGACTCTATTGGTTATTCATCATCTTTTGGACAAGACGCTGACGTAGCATACGCTTTGCAAAAGGAAGACGAGAATGTAGATGATACTCGTTTGTTAAAGATTCTTGCAAGTCGTAACACTAGCCCAATGGAAACTTCTTTGTTATGGGATTGGGCAACTGGAAACTTTCGCGAGTTAGACAAGGATGACCTGTGACCGAAGACGACATGCTACGAGTGCTTGATTCTCTTGGGATCGAACACGTTAACGTTAATGGCTTTGAGGTGCAGGGCTTTTGCCCCATGCATGAAGAGCGTACAGGTAAGCAAGACCGTAACCCATCTTGGTATATTAACTATGACACTGGAGCACACATTTGTTTTTCTTGCGATTTTCGGGGAAACATTGTTTCACTAGTTGCTCGCATGAAAGGATACGAGGACTGGGATGAGGCTAGGTCATGGCTTAACGATGGCGGTGAACTCAGTGAAATGTTTGAACGCGCTATTAGAAAGCCAACAGAGATCTTTGAAGACTTACAGTACATTTCCGAAGCATCGTTATCGGCTTTTGTTCGCCCACCTTTAGACGCTTTGAAGTCTCGTGGCCTTACTTCTTATGCGGCTGACTTTCATGAGTTGCTTTGGGATACTTTAAACAACAACTGGATTATCCCGCAGCGAGAGTTACGCACAGGTAAGTTGATGGGTTGGCAGGAGAAGGGCTACGCAACAAGGTCATTTAAGAACTACCCAACAGGTATAAAGAAAAGCGTAGCTATGTTTGGCTATGACAAATATGTGTCAGGTCACATAATTGTTGTGGAGTCTCCTCTAGATGTGGTTCGGCTAGAGTCTCTTGGGTTTTCAGGGGGAGTGGCTATTTACGGAGCCCTTACCTCAGATGAACAGATGGCTTACATTGCCAAAGCCGATAGTATTATATTTGCTTTAGATAATGACCAGGCAGGATTAACAGGCTCAGCAAAATCCCTTGATACTATTAACAAATTGGGAATGGAAGCACGGTTCTTTAACTACAGCCATACTGATGCTAAAGACATAGGTGGAATGAGCAAAGCCGAAGTCATTTATGGTGTAGAATCAGCTGTACATTCAATTCGCTATGGCTTAGGGGCATCAGCATGACTCTTTTTAATATTATGTTTTTTGCTTCTTGTATGTCTGGCATAGCAATTCTTTTTTATTTTGATAACCACTAGGAGACACAATGGCATTACCAATCGCAGGCGGAAAAATCGGAACGCCCTATGGCGAAAAGGGGGACGCTTGGTCCCACGGAGTCCATAAAGGCTGTGACTTTCCATGCAAAGCTGGTACAGATGTACTTGCAGTTGCTGACGGTAAGGTTGTAGGAGTTGGCACTTGGGGTGCTGCTTTTGGGACACACTCGCTTATCGTTGAGCATGACGTTGCTGGTAAGAAGTATTGGGCTGTATACGCACACTTAATGCAGGCTCTTGTTAAAGTCGGTGACCACGTTAAGAAGGGTCAGCACATTGGTGAATCTGGCGGCCGCGCTGGGCACCCAGAAGATGGCAACGTCTTTGGTGAGCACCTTCACTTTGAAGTTCAAAAGACCGCTAACTGGGCTTGGGATGGTCATCTTAACCCAGATTTTCTATTCAAGGTTTAACCTTTACTGCAATCAGCCCAGGCTTTATGCCTGGGCTTTTTGTGTGCTAGAGTAAACTTATGTTTACAGGTACACTTCTGCCCTACCAAGTAGAGGCCGTAGATCGAATGTGCGAACAGCAGAAGATGCTCGTTGCATATGACTTAGGTTTAGGTAAGACGGTCCTCACCATTGCTGCAATAGAGCGACTACAGCAAGAAGACAAGATTGCTGGGCCAGGTTTAGTTGTTTGCCTATCAAGTTTAAAATATCAATGGTCTAACTCCATAGAAAAATTTACGGGGGGAACCTCTAAAGCTATCGTTATTGATGGAACTCCTAAGCAACGACATGCTCAATACGCTGAGGCTATGGACTGGGAGATGTCTGGCGTTGACTACATCATCATGAACTACGAACAGGTAGTTAACGACTGGGACATAGTCAAAAAGTTACCAAGATCTTTTGTGGTGTTAGACGAAGCTACAGCCATCAAGTCGTTTAAGTCTAAACGTTCAAAGCAAGTTAAAAAATTAGCCAATGCTCCTATCAAGTTTGCTCTTACAGGTACGCCGATTGAAAACGGTAAGCCTGAAGAGTTGTACTCCATTATGCAGTTTGTAGACCAAAGCGTTCTTGGTCGTTTTGATATCTTTGACCAGACTTTTATTGTACGAAACACCTGGGGTGGTGTAGAGCGCTACCGAAATCTGCCTGTACTACACACCAAGATGAAAGAGGCGTCTGTCCGCAAGTCGCAGAAAGACGCTGACGTAGCTCCTTACCTTCCTGACTCTATTCATAAAGATCCTTTTCTTGTTCATTTTGATAGAAAAGCTGCCAAGGTATACAGCAAAATTGTTAACGACTTGCTTTATGATTTGGATAACGCACAGGCTCTGTTTGGCTCTTCATTTAATATGCTTGCTCACTATGGGTTTGAAAATCAACGCGGCGGACAGGCTGACGAACTGCGCGGAGCTATTATGTCTAAAGTAGGGGCGCTTAAAATGTTGTGTTCCCACCCCGATCTTATCCGTACCAGTGCGGAAAAGTTTGCCGATCTTGGCCCTGATGGTTCACAATATGCATATGACTTGGTAGACTCAGGAATACTGGACGGCGTCACATCGTCCCCTAAACTTAACATGCTTATTGAATACGTTACAGATTTTCTTGATCAAAGGCCTGACAACAAGGTAGTTATTTTTGCTACTTACGTTGACATGGTAAGCATTATCCAAGAAAGACTCGGCGCTGACCGAACTCTTATATACACAGGACGTATAGATGCTAAAACAAAAGAAGATAACAAAATTTCTTTTAACACTAACCCAGACATCAGAGTTTTGGTTAGCAGCGATGCTGGGGGTTATGGTGTTGATCTCCCTGCTGCTAACTTACTTATAAACTATGACTTACCGTGGTCTAGTGGGTTGGCTACTCAAAGAAACGGAAGAATTAAACGAGCGTCTTCAACTTGGGCAACCATTGTTATTCAAGATTTTTTAGTTAATGGGTCTATTGAAGTACGGCAACACGACGCTTTGCAACAAAAAAACTCAGTAGCCAATGCAGTTATGGATGGCGAAGGCATTGATGACAAGGGTGGAGTGGACTTGACTCTTGGTTCTCTTAGGGCATTTGTCGCTAACACTTCAGTTTAGACACGCCGATAGACGTCTGCTAGGCTAGAAGTTCATGTTAGGCAAGTTACTACGCCTGACTCCCGCAGTGGCGCTTCTTGCGAGCTTGCTCGTATCGCTACCCATTGCCCAGAGTCAAGCAAAGACCCATATAACATCCTGTCAAGATTCCGCTACAACGGCATCTCGGGCAGGACTACGGTTACCGTACGCCACGCCAAACTACAACAGAGCAGCCGCTCAGTATTACATGGCTACACAGTACGGCTGGTGCGGACAAGAATATTCTTGTCTTGTTACCTTATGGAATAAAGAAAGTGGATGGCGCGTAAACGCGCATAATCCTTCGGGTGCCCACGGCATCCCACAAGCATTGCCAGGGAGTAAAATGGCAAGCGCGGGTAAAGACTGGAAAACTAATCCCCATACTCAAATTGCTTGGGGTTTAAAATACGTTAAGAATCGCTATGGCAGCCCTTGTCAAGCGTGGGGCTTTTGGAAAAGCCATCACTGGTACTAGACGAAATAACACTCCGATTCGGTAAAAGGTGTATAATAAAATTACATCCTAGACCGATGAACTTAAAGCCCCTTGCCTCATAGGTAGGGGGCTTTTCGTATTCCTAAGCCCTGATTATCCGCCTTAAGTCTTGTAGAATTAATATTGAGTCTAGGAAGAGAATTAGCATTGAAACTTTTTAAAATTTTTGCTTCCCTAAGCGTTTTTGCTTTAATTGGGTTTGCACCATTAGTAACACCTGCTCAAGCAAACACCTCTACTTTTGTATGTGATAGCACCACATTCCCAGCAGGAGACGATTCATCTTTTCAGATGCATCTACCATTTAACCTTAATCTTGGCAATACTAGCTACACCAATGTTTACGCCAGCATTAATGGTCTATTGTCATTTGGGATCTCTGATGGTACTTACTGGGATTACCCGCAGACTCCTAGCATTTCTGTTGCAGGTAATGACTGGGTAACTTGGGGTACTGGTGCTTACTTACGTTACGGAACCACAGCCAATACGCTCTGCGTTCAGTGGGCTGTTCGACCATACCCAAGTGACTCGGGTACTTTAACTTACATTGAACTTCATGTAACCCGCTATGCTAATGGCGGATGGGATGGAGAAGTAACTTCTTCAGGACCGCTTCCAAACACACTACGTCGTGGTATTCGTTTCCAATCAGGTCAAGCTATTGTTCCCATTAGCAGCACGTTTGCTGTCAATGGTGGCCGCCCTGTAGAGACCCACACTTGCTGGGACAACTCAGTAATTCCCGTAGATCAGACGTGTTCCCCAGAACCAGCCCCAACCATTCAGACTCGTACTGTTCAATGCACTTGGACTAATCCGTACACTCAGGCTCAAGTAGATGGTACGGCTGATCAGCATTACTACTTATACTGGGATAACCATACGGTTGACATTGACACGGTAGCTGCTGCATGTATTGCTGCTATTCCAACATTCCCTATACCCGCACCTACAGTGGAGACCAGACAAGTTCCTTGTACAGGTAATAGCCCTATAGATAATTCTGAAGTTAGCTGGACGGCAACTCAGCGATATAACTTATTCTGGGATGGGCATACTGAAGATCTTGATAATGCCACAGATGTATGCCAAGCCTCAGATCCTAACTTAAACAACGTAGATGCAGTTATGGTTTTGTCTAATGGAGTTGAGCTTACAGTCACAGTGGCCCAAGCACTTCAATTATTTAATAGCCCTTCGGACTTAATTAACGCTCTTTTTTCTAGGCCAGGACAATTCGCTACAGCCATCATGAATATCGGTGCAGATATGACACCTGCTCAGCGTAAGCAATCACAGCGGGCTATCATTCCATCTGTTGTTGTTACTCAGATTATTGCTGGAACTTCGGCGGTTACTTTGGTTCGCAGGGCTCCAACCACATCATCAGTAACATCTAACGTTAGAGGGGTAAACCATGAGTCTTCTTAAATGGTTTGCTAATGCCTTTATTGAAACCTTAAATCAGCTATGGACACTATTAGGTATGTTCATTGCTTGGTGTGTTCTTGATGGTAGTGCTAAAACCGTAGTAGGTGCAGCTATCCTATTTACACTAGTCATGTGGCTCATTACCATCGGTTTGCGCGACCAGGAATAGTTATGCTAAGGTGTGGGCATGAAAATATGCTCCCTCTGCACAACAGAGCCCGCAATCAATTCGGGTAAATGTCGTACTTGTTATAACAATTATATGAAGGAATACCAAAGGCTTCGCTATAAAAAACGTAGAGACGCAGCCATTAAAGCTTTGGGTAGTCAGTGTGCTCATTGTGGATCGATTGAAAGTCTTGAATTAGATCACATTGATGCCAATAATAAAACCTATGAAATAGGAAAAATTATTGGGGGTGGCAGTGAAGCTAAAGTTCAAGCAGAGCTTGCTAAATGTCAAGTGCTCTGTAAAGAGTGCCACATTAAAAAAAGTTACGCAGAAGGGGATCTTGAATCAGTAGAGCACGGCGGAGGAAACTCAGGTAAACGTAATTGCCCATGTGCTCCATGCAAGGCTAAAAAAGCTGAGTATATGAAAGCCAGAAAACATCAATACAGAGAATCTGCTAAACTTAAACAACGTGCTGTTAGCTAAAAGCTGTGCCTCAATAACTCAGTTGGCAGAGTGCAATACTTGTAATATTGATGTCGCGGGTTCGATTCCTGCTTGAGGCTCGTAAGCTGTGCAGGCCCCAAGGTGGGGCAACGGACTGTAAATCTGTCGCGAAAGCACGCTTGGTTCGATTCCAAGGTCCAGCACGGGGTAGGAAGGTTTCGACTAGTATTAAAACCGCACGCGGAAATTACTAGGACCAGAGTTCGATTCTCTGCTACTCCACTCAATCCCGCTTAGCTCAACGGCAGAGCACAGAGCTGTTAACTCTGGGGTTATTGGTTCGAATCCACTAGCGGGAGCTTTACCCTATATTTGTCAGTACGGGCAGGTATAATATAAGTATGCCTAATGCACCTAAGACCCCAACTCGCACCCTACGGGTAGATGACGAATTGTGGCAGGCCGTTCAAGAACAGGCCCGTATTGACGGAGTCACCGTCACTAGCATCATTATTGATGCCCTTTTACAATACTTAAAAAATGCACGAGCTTCTCAATAATTTGTGGTAAAGTAACATCTAGCATAAAAGGAGTAACCGCGTGGACTTGCCAGAAATCCTTGATTACGTTAGGCAGAATGCAGTACTTAGTGAGCGTATTAGCGATCTTACTGCAATCCAGTCCGAGATTAAAAAGAACATCCGTGAGGGTGTTGCTGATCTTGGCGTAGAGAGCGACAAGGGTCACCTTGTAGTAGAACTTAACGATGAAGTTAGCGGCGTACGCGAAGTCATGCAGCAGCGTAAAGTATCTAAGTCTCTTGATATTGAAGTTGCTGAAGAAATCCTCAAAGCCAAAGGTCTGCACGAACGGTGCATTGAAATGGTACCCGTGCTTAACGAAGATGAAATCATGTCTGCCTACTGGGAAAATCTTATCACCGAGGAAGACATTGACAAGATGTTTCCTGCTAAGATAACCTGGGCGTTAGTGATGTCGAAGAGTTAAGCATGGATGACCTCATTGACGAAATGTTCTCTGCGGTTGATGTATACTACCCAGGTAGTAAACGAAAACGCAAAGAGTATGTTAAGGTAGAGCGTGCCAAAGACATTCAAGAAAAGTCTTGGGACTCTCGGCCTTACATTAAGCCTTTGAATGGTAAGGACGTTGAGTTCTTTACATTGGGAGCACTAGCTGAAGCACTTGGTAGACCGATCATTACAGTCCGCACATGGATTGCAAATGGTTATATGCCAGTGTCAACGTATAGACTTCCTGATGTCATAGATAAAAACGGTGACACCAGAAAAGGCAGGTGGTTATATACTCGTGATATGATTACCACCGCTGTAGAAATATTTGCAGCACATGGGTTACTTGACTCCGTTAGGATAGAGTGGTCTAGCTATAAGAATGTTCCACAAGAACTTTCTACCGCGTGGGGAAACTTACGCATTGAAAACAACTGATAACACTAAACACATTAATCGAACAAAGGATAATGACGTGAGCGTCAAACCAACAGAAGAAAAGTACACATCCGCAACCTCATTCGGTGAGGATTTTGATTTGGATGCTCGTCCCGAGCAGACAACATCAAGCACCAACGCTATTGGCTCAGGCTGGGAAGACGCTGAAAAGCTAACTGCACCAACTTCGGAGTTTCCAACTGAATTCCGACAGAGCGAAGCACCACAACTTATCAAGTTTCTGGGCGACGGACCATTTGCAGCTTACAAGATGCATTTCCTAACCCAGAAGACTGAAGGCAAGCGTTCATACGTTTGCCTAGACCCAAAGAACAGCAAGGACTGCCCTCTTTGCACGCTTCTTGGTCACAAGGCTGAAGATAAGCGCTCGTTCACTATTGTGAACTTCAGCGCAGAGGGTGGCCCTAAGCGCCAGATCCTCACAGCCACACCTCGTTTGTTCCGTGCGCTTGCTTCAGCAAACGCTTCGCCTCAGGGACCGCTCAACAAGTACTTCTGGTCACTGAGCCGTAGTGGAGTTAAGCAGACCACGGTCTACAACCTAATGCCACTTAAGGCACGCGACCTTGAAGAGGACTACGGTATGCATATCTCCGAAGTTGAATCTCTTCTTGAGACCATGGTTCCATACACTCGTACAGATATTCATGAGCATACACATGCTCAACTGACCGAGATTGCAAACGATCTTCTCTAACAACACATAGGCTGCCACTAGCCACAGGTCCCCCTTTGCCTGTGGCTAGTGGCTTTAGGGAGCCAGCAATGAACATTATTACAAGCATGTCTCAGTTAAATGAGATGGTTGAATTTTATTTAACGCAAGATGCTTTTGCATTTGACGTAGAAACTGTAGGAGATAACCGTGGGCTTACGCCTATTAATGAAGTTTTATGGATTACTTTCGCAACGCACGGCCGTTGTGATGTTATCCCTATGGGTCATCCTAATGGTGCTTTTATTGAAGAGCGATTCCCGCTAACTGGTCAAGGCGAAAAGCGCGTAGAGGCTGGGCTTACTGCTCGCCCCAGTGATTACTCACGCGATAAGAAAAAAGCTACTAAAACTTTTGGCGCACCACCTAAACAGCTATACCCTGCAGAAGTATTTGAGACAATTCGTCCTCTTATGTTTAGCAAGGACGTACTGACTGTTGGTCATAACCTTATCTTTGACTTGACATCTGTTGCTAAGTACTACGGTGGGCAGGTTCCTGTAGGCCCATACTTTGATACCATGATTGCTTCATTCCTAAGTGACAACAGAAACAAGAACCGTTGTGGCTTGGGAGATTGCCTTAAGCGTGAGTTTGGATACGAGATGGTCAAAGGCGTAGGCAAGGAAGTAGAAGTTTACTCATTTGATGAGGTGGCTAAGTATGCTTACCTTGATGCTAAGTACACATTCCTGCTATGGAAAGCTCTTAGAAAAAAGATTGAAGATGGTGGCTTCAACCAGGTAATGGACTTAGAGATGGACGTCCTTGCTGTGTTGTGCACAATAAAGCTAACAGGTGCGCCCATTGACGTAGAGGCGCTAACCGCTCTTGATGCTCAACTTCGTGAAGATATTGAGGTTGCTCGTTCAGACATCTTCCGTATTGCTGGTCGTGTCTTTAACATTAACTCCAACCAGGAGAAGCAGTTTTTATTGTACTCAGGCAAGGACCAAGGTGGTCGTGGGCTTAAGCCAAAGATCCTTACCACTGCTGGGCAGAAGAAAGACTCTGATGACTTGCAGTTCTCTGATTACTCTGTATCTGCCGAGGCTTTGGAACTATACCGAGATAAAGACCCATTGGTAGAGGCTCTACTTAAATACTCTGACCTTAATAAACTGAGTACTACTTACGTAGTACCATACCTTGGAGGCGAAGTTGTCAGGACTACTGGTGGTAAAGAAAAGCGTGAGCAAAAAGAAAGCCTTCTTATCAACGGACGGATTCATTGTGACTTTGTGCAACATGGTGCTGAGACTGGGCGTTTCAGCAGTCGCAACCCTAACCTTCAAAATGTCCCCGCCCCTCACACGCCGCATGGTAAGGCTATCCGAAACCTCTTCTACGCGCCCGATGGTTACAAGTTGGTTGTTGCAGACTACTCTCAGATTGAACCTCGCGTCATCGCATCTATGGCTAAAGACCCCATCATGATGAAGAACTATCTTGACGGTGGAGACATCTACACAACTGTAGGCAACACTATGGGAGTAGACCGTAAGGCTGGTAAGGTGCTTGTACTTGCTATGGCGTACGGGGTAGGGCCAGCTAAGATTGCTAGCCAGATTGGTTGTACGGTCTCCGAGGCTCGTGACTTGCTAGACAGTTTTGGCTCACAGTTCTCGTCCGTATCTTCGTATAGAATAAAGTTGTTGGCGTTGGCTCGTAAGCAGGCAGTTCCACATGTTACTACTATTCTGGGACGGAAGCGGTTCTTGCCTGACTTGAACTCTAAAGATCAAAGCTTTAGGTCTAGTGCAGAACGTCAGGCATTTAACACCCGTATTCAAGGTTCAGCCGCTGACATTATCAAGTTGGCAATGATTCGCGCAGATGCTATGATTCCAAAAGAAGCGCGTATACTACTAACTGTTCACGATGAACTTGTGACATTAACTCCTGAAGGGAAAGTTGAAGAGACCATGGAAGCTATTAAAGAGGCTATGGAGGGCATCCAACTTTTAGATGTACCTTTGATTGCAGATATTACTACAGTAAACCGATGGGGTGAAGCTAAATGAGTTGGATGTTTTGGAAAAAGGATGACCCAGAATATGTTTTGGAAACGACTGATGTACCTACTAGCACTTTGCTTCGTTGGTATCTTTATGATAGTGCCGTACCTAACCCTAATAAGCATGCACAGTCTCTGGGCTTTTTACCGATTAGTGAAGAGGGCGAAGAGATGGAGCTTAGAGAAAGTCAAGAACGATTAAGCGCCCTTGACCCATACGTAGATTTCTTAGCCTTAATGTCTGATATTGCAGGTCAAACTTTGACTGAGACGTTCACAGATTTCTTAAGTGCTCTTGGAGTTGAGAGCAGTGGTTTAGATAAAGATGAAGAACGAGAAGTAATGTCTGACCTATACACTAGTATTGCAGTATCAGTTCTTGTTCCAGCATTCTCGGCTGCTTTAAAACTTGGTATAGTAGTTGACCCAGGAACATTTCATATGGAGGCGATGGCATGAGTAATAATTGGTTTGCAGGTAAGTTAGGGCCAGGTGTACCATCTCCTGCTCCTCCCGCCCCAGCCTCTCCTATGCCCAATCTCCCATACAATCCTGTGCCTCAGCAACCTATGCCGCAGGGACAGCCTGCACGCCTGCCTGCTAGCGCACAAGTGGCATCTCGCTGTCCAGGATGCGGTAGTGGTAACTATGGTCAAGTGACGCCAGAAGCTAAGGCTCGTTGCTATGACTGTGGATACCCAGTAGTTCAGGCAGGTAGCGGTGTGTCTGGTGTAGGCAACTCCGCCAACGGCCCCACCATGCCAGCGCGTCAATCCACTACAGCCAATAACTTCAACCCACAAGGAATCATAGGTCACATATAATGGACGCAGATCTCGCTAAAGTAGTAGCCCAGTTAAATAAGAAGTTCGGCTCGGACATGATTGTTCTAGGTTCACACATCAAAGATGAATCAATAGTTCGCATGACTACAGGCTCCCTTGCTCTTGACGTTGTTTTGGGTGGAGGTTTCCCAGTTAACCAGTGGCACGAAATTGTAGGAGAAGCATCAAACGGTAAGACAGCAGTAGCCCTTAAGACTGTTGCCGCTAATCAGGCCCGTGACCCAGAGTTCACCACAGTGTGGGTAGCCGCTGAGACTTGGGTACCACAGTACGCAGAGATGTGTGGCGTTGATGTCTCACGGGTGTATGTAGTTGCTACTAACATCATGGAAGAAGCTTACGAGTCCGTGCTTGCGCTTGTAGAAAGTAAGTCCGTTGACTGCGTAGTCATTGACTCACTGCCTGCCCTCGTACCTATCACTGAAGACGAGAAAAACATGGACGAAGCTACAGTCGGTCGTGGGGCTTTACTTACGGGTAAGTTCTTTCGCAAGATGGGTCACGCTGCTCGCCGATCTTTAGTAGAAGACGAACGACCATTCATCGGTCTGCTTATCAACCAGTACCGAATGAAGATTGGCGTTATGTATGGTGACCCTCGTACCACCCCAGGTGGAGAGGCTAAGAACTACGCTTTCTTTACCCGCATTGAGGTTAAGCGTGATGAATGGCTTGAAGAAGGCACTGGTCAGGAAAAGCACAAGGTAGGACAGACAATTAAGATTCGTACGCTTAAGAATAAGTCGGCCCCACCTTCCCAGGTTGCTTATGTAGATTTCTATTTTGATAACGCGGATGCTTGTAATGCTGGTGAGTACGATTTTGCTAAAGAGATTGTTGCGCTCGGGATTATTTACAAATTGATTACGCGAGCAGGTGCTTACTATAGCTACGGTGACCGTAAATGGCAAGGTGCCGATGCTGTGGTAAAATCTATTAGAGAAGAGGTAGACCTCAAGGAATCACTAGAGAAAGATGTTCGTACGGTTGTACGCGCTGACTCTGGAATTGTATCTGAGGTGTCTGATGCGGTCTGAAGGCCAAATTCAGTCTAAGAAGCACGAAAATAGATTAGCCAAGGCTATTGGAGGCAGCACCGTTGCTGCTTCTGGAGCATTTTGGAGTCGCAAAGGCGATGTCCGAAGTGCTGACTTGCTAGTGGAACATAAGTGGACGGGTAAACAACAAGTAACTGTCAAAGCGGCAGTTCTAGAAAAAATTGTCAAAGAAGCCATCCTTGATGGCCGAATGCCTGTCCTTGGTTTTCATCTTAACGGTGAGAACTATGTCATGTTAGATGAAAATGATTTTCTGGAGCTTCGCCAAAAGCTCCAGGAGTGTACGTGCGAGACCCACTAGATGTAGAAAACTGGCGAGCAGATGCCAAGTGCATTGGTATGGATACTAATAACTGGTATCCACCCCGTGATAAAAACTTGTATACTGTGATTGCTGATCAGTCTAAGGCAGTATGCTTAGGCAAAGATGGCCGACCACCGTGTCCAGTAAAGAAAGACTGTTTACTTTACGCGCATGGTAGGGATGAAGAGTACGGAATTTGGGGAGGGCTTAGCAGACGAGAGCGTAACGCTTTAGTCCGTAAAGCTATTCGAAATGGTAAAACGTTAGAGCAATGGCTTGAGGAGAATTGAATGGAATACTCACCTTTTAGATGTCCCGACTGTAAAGTCTGGTGGCGCACAGCAACACATAGTTGTGATACAGTACCTGTAAAGAAACCTGGTGGGGATATGCCTACCAATCCTAGGCCAATGATTCAATGCCCTAAATGCTATAAGCGTGTAGCGCATAAAGATTGGCATACTTGCAAGCCATTAGATAGTTACAATAAAAAGGGAGAAACAAATGACTGGCACAGGCCCCACGAAAACCCAGAAAACCCGCCCCGCTGGAACGCTTAAGAAATTGGTAGACGCAGGTAAGCGCGAAACTCGTGTGCTTACTTCACTAGAGCGTTTTGTATTGGCTCAGCCTATGAACGGTGACCGAGCCACTAACGTTATTCATCCATCAGCAATGATTAAATCTGATTGGTGCCATCGTGCTGAGTACTATACTCTGCAGGGTGCTAAGCCTGCCCCAAGCAAATTCAAAGCAAGCATTGACCAAATGCTGGTGTTTGAAGAAGGCCATCGTATTCATGACCGTTACCAGACATGGTTCTGGGGCATGGGTAACCTGTACGGTTTATGGCAGTGCCAAAAGGATGAGAGCCATACGTTTTGGGCTTTGAGCCCTACACAGTGCGAGGCTTGTGGAAATGAAAAGTTAAAGTACAGGGAAGTTCCTGTGTCTAGCCTTGCTCATGGCATTTCAGGTCATGCTGACGGCTGGATTGTTGGTTTAGGCGAAGACCTATTGCTTGAGATTAAATCTGTTGGTGAAGGAACATTTCGCTGGGAAGACCCTACTGGTTGGATTGATTCAGGCAACGATTTTAAGAAGTACTGGTCAGAGTTAAAAAATCCATTTTATTCTCACCTCATGCAGGCGCAGGTTTACATGAAGTTGCTGGAGATTATGGACCCTACTAACTTCCCTAAAGAAGCTGTATTTGTATACGAGTCTAAGGTAGATCAAAAGCGTAAAGAGTTTGTGGTTAGCAAGAGTGACTTCGGTGTCACCGAATTGTTTGACTCAGCCTCTATGATTATGCAGGCAGTTAAAGACCAGGTACCGCCTACTTGTAATATCAATCCATTTGGTTCATGCTATAAATGTGAGGTTCACAATGTCGATTAAACTACGGGCTGAGGAAAGCCAGAAGACTATTGACACCATTCGTGCTCAGGGATTTACGTTGTCGTCTGAGTTTGAAAACTCAAGCCCAATGATGCCTCATGACATTACTGATCTTGATGACTTAAACGTCATGCGTTTGTATCAAGAGTACAATGCTTACTTACAGTTTATCCTGGCCCAAGTAACATGCTCTCAGATTGATGAGTCTAATGCCAAGAAGCGTTTAGATATGGCTGAGGCTTTGGCTATGGAAGAGTTTACTGGAACTAAAATGACGGTTTCGGCTATTAAGGCCAAAATTTCCACTGACCCCACCATTGAAAAACTAGCAGATGCTCAGGCATTTGCTTATGATTACCGCAAGGGCATGGAGATGATGTATACCAACATTAAATCTGACTGCGATTTTATTAGCCGTGAAATTACTCGCCGTACGTCAGGTAATTTTAGCCGAGTGAATAAGTTTACGACATGAGTTATCATAAAGACCTGTGCTCACTTTGTTCGGCTATTAAAAATCAACCAGAAGGTACCGTACCAATTGAATTAATTGATGGGTTATGCCGTTGGTGTAGCAAAGCTTGGCACGAAGGCTACGCCTCAGCATTAAGTGGTGAGAAATAATGGAACTTGAAGTTGGAAATAAAGTAAAACAAAACATAACTATTGAGCCTACTAACGAATTGTGGCTACAGGTAAACGCATTACGTGAATCTATCCAGCGTGTACGTGACTTGCATCACCCAACTACAGATGGCCGTCATTGTATGGCTTGCAGTTTGCTAGTTGCATCTGTTACTAAAGGGTTAGGTACTGCTCAGTATCCTTGCACAACTATTTTGTTTTTAGACGGCGAGCAGTAGTGGCTAATAAGAAAATTTTTGGGGTTCCAAATCTCCGAGGCGCAGTAGCCATTGGTATTGACCAGTCTTACAGCGGATTTGCTATGACGGCAATAGATGACAAAAATAATTATTACACTGAGGTTTGGAAATTAGAAGGCAACGGCGTTGAGCGCCTAGTACATGCCCGTAAAGTTATGGTTGACTTTTTGGAACCTCTTTTAGTAGGAACTGTTGCTATGGAAGGTTATGCATTCGGTAGCCAGATGGCTAACATGGCTGGTGAACTAGGAGCAGTAGTAAAACTTACTTTATGGGATATGTTTAGCGTGTATTACCCAGAAGCTAAACACCCTTTGATAGTAGCCCCCACCAGTCTTAAAAAGTACGTTGCTGGGAAAGGTAATGCGGTTAGTAAAAGCCAGATGATGCTAGCCGTATATAAAAAGTGGGGCGTAGAACTTTTAGATGACAATGCTGCCGATTCTTATGGTTTAGCTAAGATTGCTCAAAATAAGCCCGAATTTGAGTATGAAAAAGAAGTTATGGAAAAGCTCCTTTCACAAGGAAAATAGGCATTTTATCCCTCATACTTATAGAAACGTTATATTCATTCATTTATGAGGTACACAATGTCGGAAACACCAGAAGACCAAATTCTAAAAGTAAGTGCAGGGTCAAATCCCCAGTCAGTAGCCTCAGCTATTGCCTATGCTATTTATGAGCACCATTCCTGCAAGCTTCGTGCCGTAGGCGCTGGAGCTGTTAACCAGGCTGTTAAAGCTATTGCCATTGCCCGAGGCTATACTGCTCCACGCGGCCTAGATCTTAAATGCATCCCAGGATTTTCCACCATTAAAAGCCACGATGGTGACATTTCAGCAATTGTATTTACTGTCACTTCAGACTGATTTATTAGACTTTTCGGCTTAAACTTTAATAAGTCACCCATTTACTAAAGAGGTTTCATAATGGCTAGTCGCCCACTCGCACCTATGCCTGGTTCAGCACCAGACAGCGCCACTGCTCAGAATCTTTCTGGAGCTTTGTCAAAGAACACCACTGCCATGCCCCGCAAGAACACGGCTCATGCTGATCCAGCTATTCAGCCAATTGGAAAGCATCCGTACGCTCCACGCGAACGCAATGGTGCTCAGTATGGTCTTCAAGTTGGTTTTGAAGCACACACCGCACCAGAAGCAGGTTTCACTCAGGCTAACGGACGTATCCTTAATCCTGTAATTAACCGCACTGCCCCTAACTTTGCTATCGGTGGAGCAGACCACAACTAACATTCTCTAGTCAACGCCCCGTCCAATTTTTGGGCGGGGTTTTGTCGTTGTGTCGTCATATGTTATGGTAGGCTGACATATCGGCTCACACTTAGGAGAGAACATGATTGCTGATGTACTGCAAGAACACCTGGAAGGTGTTAAGAAACAAAGCAAGTGTTTAGTTGGCAAGTGGTTAGATGCGCAAGACGAAAAAGTAAACACGCTGTTCTTTCAGCTTTTGCAAAAGCCTGATTTAAATATTTCTGGCTTGTACCGCGACCTAAGGTCATCAGAAATTAATTTTCAGTTGACTACTTTTAAATCCCATATGAGGGGAAATTGCACATGTCCAAAGACATTCTAGACGTATTAGCACAAGCTCTTACTGCACCGCAAACAGAATCCAACACGGTGTTTCCTGCACGAAACGCCGTGCTACCAAAGTTAACCAAGGCTAAAGTCAAGAAAAAGAAAAATGATTGGAAACTTGGCGTACTTTTGCCAGATGCCCAAATTGGTTTTCGCCGTTACGAAGATGGGACGCTTGATCCATTTCACGATGTGCATGCTATCAGTGTTGCTATGCAAATACTGGAAATGCTTGAGTACGAGTACGGCGTAGACCTTGTAGTTAATCTTGGAGATACCCTTGATTTGCCCATGTTTGGCAAGTACGCTCAAGAAAACGCTTTCTATAACACTATCAACGAGTCATTAAAGGCTTGCCATGATTTTTTGGCTACCCAGCGTGCTTTGGCCCCTTCAGCAGAAATTGTATTTATTGAAGGCAACCACGACTGCCGTATTAATAAGTACATGAACTTGCAGGCTATGGCAGCCTCCCGTATGCGTCAAGTTAATTCCCCTGACCTAGTAATGAGCCTTTCCCACCTGCTTAATTTTCAGGATTTGGGCATTACTATGGTAGATGGGTACCCAGCGGATAAGTTCTATATTAATGACCGCCTTGTGGCTCGTCATGGAACTAAGGCTAACTCTAACGGATCAACAGCAAACAAGTACCTAAACGCTAACCACATGGAGAGCGTTATCTACGGGCACTCACATCGCCAAGAGCTTATGTACAAGACCCACGATACCTACCACGGCATGGTACAGAATCTTGCCTATAGTCCAGGTAGCCTATGCCGTATTGATGGAGCAGTTCCGTCAGTTATGGGTGGGGTTCGTGCTAACGAAATGCCTGTTTCCCAGTATGAAAACTGGCAACAAGGTGTCGGTTTAGTTTGGTACAAGGAGTCTGGGGAATTTGAAGGCGCAAACTCATTTACTATTGAAAACATTCATATTATGGATGGCTGGGCTGTATATGCTGGTAACGAGTTTAGGTCGTCAATTAAGTAACTAAGAGGTAAAATGGGTACATGCCTCAAGCACATCAGAATGTCCAAAATTTAGGCGCTAGTGGCCTTTATGGCACTAACACCAACTTTGGTGGCGGCGGTATGCCCGTTGCACGTGGAGAGCTTGACTTTCTTCGTATTGGCGTTGGACGTGTACCATCTGCAGAGTACCCTGATGGCTACTTAGGCACTATTCGAAGTCGTCGCGATGACCGAGGCCGACCTTCTAGCACGTCAGATACAGTTCTGAATAGCATGAAGCAACGCCTCGGTCAACGTGGCTACCAACGAGGAGTACATCGCGGTGAGCGCATTGACCCTTCTGACTATTACTATCCAACTGACTTGGATCCTGCTCGCGGTATTAAGCGTCAGAAAAAAGCACAATTTGATGGAAACGCCTGGGCAGCCCCGCGTCATGTCGAAAACCAAAAGCTAGTTCCAGCCCCTCACTTACCTAATGACGGAAAAGCTGGACCTAACGTACGTAGCGATTCGCCGTACAACATAGACGCTAAGCGTGTTGCTCAGTTGTCTAACATGCGCCCTAGTTGGAGATAGCGCATGCCTAATACCCCAGATGGCGTATACTCCAATCGCCCGTGGATTGCCAAGCCCGAGGCCGCTTACCCACCTCAAGCGTATATTGGCCCCTTTGCCAGTAACCAAGAGCAAAATTTGACTCAGGCATTACAGGCATTTAACATGACCAGTGAACAGATTCAAGAATTTGTTCGCCCAAACCTTCCTCAGATCCAATTGTTTCCGCCAAGATTTGGTTATGAAACAAAGGAATATGGCATTGACGACATGATAAACTTGAACGTACCTGTTACAGAACGCGTGGACACTCCAAATCCAGCGGCTCAAGCAGAGTCCAGTTCTCGCAACACGTTAGGATACGGCGTCTAATGATTCCAAACAAGCAATGGGGCCCGTACTCAAGCCCTAACAAGAAAAAGACTAATGGTGATGGTCCAAATTATCCTGGTCCAGATACACCCCCCAGGTCACCTGAAGGCGGTACATCAGTTAAGCCAAAGAAGCCTAAGTCACCTAGTGGATCAGGTGCTGCGCTTAAGCCTACTCCTATGGGGCCAGCAAAAACTAAAGTAGGATTCTAATGACTATTGACTCACCCAAAGACCGTTCTAGAGATGCCCGTCGTCAGGCTCGCATGTCGGGAGAACGTCACCAGCCTTTGCACCCATACGAGGAAAACAGCATTCCGTTCTCAGTAAGCCCTGCTGGCGCTTTACTTAGTGATGCTAGACAAACCCTCAGAGATTACAGCGACATGTATACCCCAGAAGAAAAACGGGCGTCGGTTGAGTACGTAAAGAATAGAGTTAAGGTTTACAAACCTGAAAACAAGCGCCCTTTGAAGGACATCTAATGGCTATCGATCCAGGTTTAATGACAGACTCAACAGGTGAGGGCGAATACGGCTCCCACGATGTTAATTTAGTTACCCAAGAAATGCTTAAAAATACCTACTACAATGGTAGTAAGCCATGCTTAGCTTGTGGACTTATGCTTGACCCGTATACGGCATTGCATAACCAATACTGCTCAGGATGTAATCATCGTAAGGCATCAAATCTATTAAAGAACAGGATGGTAGCAGAATGACCGTACCTCATCGCCGTTCGTCAAACTCCGAACTCAATGAAGGCTCAACTGACGGCAAGTACCGTAAGCGCCGCCCAAATACCACTGTATCCCCAGGAATGGGTGACCAGCAGACTATCGCTAATCGCGCAGGTCTGCACCCTTACATGAACTATGGCTTCATTAACTCTGAAGATCCTCAGAAAGTGAACCCAGGTAAATAATTATGGTTGCAAAAAAAGCAGCTCCTGCTAAAAAAGTTGTTTCACCACGTAGGCCATACACACTAAGTGCAGGTGACCCTTCTATGGTAGGCGGCAAGCGTAGCAAACGTGCTGATAACGGAAATGTTATAAATAAAGATAATGGCGCAATTATGGTGTTCCCTGCAAATCGTGCAGGTGCTTACGGACAAGCTAGTAACTATAACAAAGAATTAATAGGACCTGCTGAAAATGATTACAACAACATGCTTAGCCATGAAGGCCTTGCCCATATGGGAAACCCAACTTTCTACGCTAAGCACGCTAAGCGTAGAGCAGACGGCATGGTTCTTGCTCCACAAGATCGTTCAGATGATACTAGCCGTCAGCCAGGAATGTAATTATGCCAAAGCTACATAAGATTCATAACAAAGACAACCACCACCGCAACCAGCTTGATTTTGAGCACGCTACAGGCTTGCACGCCCAGCACATGATGGGGTCAGATGCTAAGTGCCCAAGTTGCACTGGTCAAAACGAGCGCCCATCTTGCTCATGGTGTAACAATGATGCTACTCATGGCACAAATGGCCCTGGCGATGGCATTTACCCATCGTGCGGTAGTTGCTGTGGCGGGTGTGGCGAAAGGGGCTGCGACGCTCCAGAGGTAGCAGACCAGCAAGATGAGTCTAACCACCCAGAAGGACAATAAGATGGCTGACAATAAAAAGAAAAAGACTACTAAGCAGGTCATTGCTGAAGGTGAAGCGGCCGCCAGAGCACAACGCGATGCAACTGCTGCAGTCCGTAATGCTCGCCCAAAAGTTAATGGGCAAACTAATTATGATGCCGACTTAGACACAGATTCTGTAAAAGCGCAACTAGAAGCTACAGCCGCAGAACGTAAATTAGCAAAAGAGCAAGAAGCTAAAGACAAAGCAAATGAAGTAACTCCATATGTTGGGCCTAAAGCCAGTGCTCAACGACGAGGAAAAGCCCCAGCAGGTTGGGGTACGGGCGCTGATGCATCCGTGCCAACCCCAACAGTAGATACTACTTCAGGAACTTATGGTATTCCTAGAGGTGTTCACTCTGTACCTACAGCTATTGCAGAAGGAATGCCCCATAAGGGAACCCCATTTAGTAATGGAACTAGCGCGTACGCTATGCCTAAGGGAAAAGGTTTTGTTGAGCCTTTGGCGAGCCCAGACGAGCGTTCTACAGCGTCAATTGCAGAAGAGCACTTAAAAAATGCTATGATGGCACATGCGCAAGGAGACCTTGCTAATTTAGCCTTGCACAAGCAAAAGCTTCACAGTCTTTATCGTAAATCAGGACAGCCAAGCCTTTCGCCAGCGCTATGTAAGAACGATGATTGTGCTAATCCTGTACATGTTACAGATTACGAAAAACATGATGTTGGATCAGCTATAGCCGATGAAATGTCTGAACGTATGCATGGGGATACCCCTTGCCGTTCATGCTTTGCGCAGGGTCGCGATTAACCATGACAGAGCAGCCTAAACAGCGTTTTAGGGGCCTGGTTCATTTACCTCGTGCTAATGAGGACGAGCCTGCTCGTATGGCTATAGAAAGCTCTGCGTTGCCAGATACTAGTAGAATACGCGGCTGGGAATCTTCTAGACAATGGCTGCCATCTCAAAAAAATTTTCGTCGTAACACTCCAGGTTCTAAGCACATAGTTTCCACAACTCCCGTAGGAAAAACGTATGCTCAAATAATGAGCAGCGACATTCCCGTAAATATTGAAGGAAAAAATGGTAGCCATTTAAGTTTTTCTGTTGATGATTTTGTAAAACATTTTGGAGCTCACCCCGAAGATGTTACGGAAACCAACGCGCGTCATCAACGTATTGTTTCTAATAGAAACGCTAAAAAATCAGAAACTCAAGTTGCAGCTGTTCAAGATGACATTAAAAATTCTAATGAATCAATTGCTTCTGCACCATCTAGTAAAGTTGCTCCGATTGTTAAAGCTCCTTCTGCCGAAGCACCAAAGAGCTCGGCTGTAACTCAACGTTGCTCACATTGTAAGGCTACCAGCACTGATCCCATTGATAGCATTCCTGGTTTGCTTTGGGCAGTTGATCACCACACGGGTGAGTGTAAGTACGGTTAAGCAATACTGTGGTAAAATTAGGGCATGGATTTTAACGGAGCAACAGACTTAAGTCAACTTGACAAAAATGAACCAATGATTCGCGTTTTGGTTTGCCGTAACTGCAAAACTATTGAAGAATTGCCTGATTATGACGGCGATCCAGCAACTGATACATTGTTGAATATCTTGGTATCTAAGCACCAAAAACCTGTAGAGCATGTTGGCCTACTTATGAAGTTTCCTTTTAAGTACTGGGCTGTGCCAAAGATTCAGGAAGAGATTGTCAAGCAAATCAAGGGTGGCTCAGAAGGCCTAGATGCCTTCCAAACCAACTTTTACGCTACTAAGAATCAGTTTGCTGAAGACGCTATGACGTGCTATGGCGACCACAACAGGCCCAAAGATAGCTGCCCAGACTATAAGTCTGATAAGAAGCTACTTAAACCTGATACTAGCGCTGAGCGCAAGGAGGCAGGCCTTGAAAAAGCTGGTGCATCTGGCCCAAAGGTTTATTTATGCGATTTTTGCCCTATGAAGTCGGTTGTTATGGAGAAGTACAACAAGAAGCATGGGCTGTATAAGTAGTATACTTGGGTTACCAGACTTACTACCTAGGGACCTGATATGTTTATAGAAATGACGTGCTCGTGCACTGCAGCCATTCAGGTTGAATTAAAAGAGCATCAAGAAACTATGGGCTTGATCCTAGTAAATAGATTTTCTAATGCACACGTTGGCTGCGGATTTATGACTGAAGTCCCCGCAGAAGAGTCAAAGCCAGCCAAAACTTTTAACTTGCGCATTACCGATAAGGATTAACTGTGAGTTTTTACGACAAGCTAGTCCAGCACGCAGAAACATTGAACTTGGCTGAAGAAGATACATCGTACTTTCACACACTTGACGACGATTTAGACCCTCGCCTTTTTACTGATGGCAAGCTCAACTCGTACGTGCGTACAGCTATCCTTACACTTCTTATTAATCATTTGGAACTGGGTTACAACGAACCCACGGCTTGGGCAACTGCTTACTTAGCAGGCTCTGGCGTGTCGTACAACTGGTCCGCACATCGCGCTCCAGGAGATTTAGACTGCCTCATTAGCATAGACTACGTTCAATTTCGCCAATCAAATCAAGAATATAAAGGCTGGTCTGACGCAGAAATTTCTTCGGAGTTCAACCAAGGTTTTAGAAACGAACTTCACCCCCGTACCAATGAATTTCTTGGAACATACGAGCTTACGTTTTACGTTAATGTTAATTCAGACATTGAAGCCATCAAGCCATACGCAGCGTACTCAATAACTAATGATGCTTGGGTAGTGCCGCCAACCAAAGAGTCAGCGCCTATCCAACCTGAGTGGGATACCGCTATTGATCGTGACCGCGTTAAAGCGACTGAAATTGTCAAGCGTTATGCTACAGCATACGAACAAATTAAAATGGCCGCCAATGACGCAATGCGCCTTAACGCAGAGTCAGCATTAGCAAACGCTGTGCAGCAAGGGTCGGCACTGTTTGAAGATATTCATACATCGCGCAATCAAGCGTTTAGCCCCACAGGGCAAGGATTTGCAGACTTTTATAACTACCGTTGGCAATCAGGAAAGCGTTCTGGCGTAGTCCCAGCAATGAAAAAGATGCACGAAATGTCTGCGGAAGCTAAGTCTGGGTTTGCCACAGAAACATACGGTATTGATTTACCAGACGCTGCAACATTGTTGCGAAGGGCATACCGCGTTCACTAAAAGTATGATAGGTTAATACCAACACCGACACCATTTGGAGTAAACATGAAAGCAAAAGAAACCGTAGCAATTGGTTGGGCCCACACAGGCACCGTGGACACCGAATTTGCTTTGAGCCTTATGCAGATTATTCGCGAAAAAGGCGCTCGCGTAGGCGCATTTTATTGCGTTGAAGGGCTAGGATTGTTGGCTAAGAGCCGCAACATTATGATTAAACACTTTCTTGATAACACCACAGATGACTGGTTGTTAATGCTAGATGATGATGAACGAATTTCAGTTGCTACGTTTGATTTGCTGTGTGCCACTGCTGACTCGGCTGCTCGTCCAGTAGTTGCAGGGTTATACTTTGCTGCGTTGTGGGAAGGGCCAAACTTGCGTCCAGTACCCCTAATCTTTACGCAGACCACAGATGGTGCTATAAACCCCATTGACGATTACCCTGCCGATACAGTAATTCCAGTAGTTGCTGCTGGTACGGGGTGCCTACTTATTCACCGATCAGCCTTAAAGAAGATTCGCGATAACCACGATGAGAGCAACCAGTCATGGTGCTGGTTCCAAGATGGTCCTATTGGTGGGGACAAGTGGTTATCAGAAGACCTGTCGTTCTGTGCCAAACTACAGCAGTTTGATATTCCTATGGTTGCCCATACAGGTGCAATCCTTCAACACCATAAGACCATTTGGGTGGACGCCGTTCACCATACTGCATGGCTACAGCACAACGAAGCTGGAGCAGGGTTAGGACAACTACAGTGAGCGACTCTTACGGAGAGTACTTTGGAGAGCCCGAAGACAGAATATGGGTATTCTGCAACAAATGCCATACGTTAGTTGAGTCCGTCATTTATACTCCAGGAAATGGGGCGACCTGTAAATCATGTCAGTAGTAATATTTATGGATGGCGTGCTCCGCAAAGAACGCGACCAATCAATTATTATGGATGGCTCAGCCATTTACAAGTCGTTTAACGAAAACTACCACACCATTTTGGTAGCGGACGACCGCGAACGCGCCGAGATTTGGTTAAAGACTAACAACTTAGCAAAGAGTCTAGACGACATATTTCAAATTGTGGATACTCCATTAGAAAACCCACTCTTGCTTACGGTAGAGACTTTACGAAGCAGGGGTAAGTTGGATTTTGTAGTGACCAGCGATCCAGAGTTAGCAAAAGACTTATTAGAGCAGGGTATTACTACCATGTTGTTCCTACATCCCAGGTACATCCGACCAGAATTCCGACCAGATGGTCGTAAGGGCGTTCGAAGCTGGGAAAAAATTACCGAAGAAATGGATAAACAGCAGGGTCTATATATAGACGACCGCAGAATTTCTGACGGGTATGTGGTAGAGGATTATGAGGATTAGCAATGGAACTGATTTACTTAGGGGCAGATGTTCCTAGTAATCGTGTCATTCTGGAGAGCATGGGCATCAAGAACGTTGGTGTTTCCTTTTGGCGCCTTACAAAACGTGGTCTACCGAAGAATAAGCGTTACTTATTAAGCAATTACTTTCAAGAGTACATGAACATTTATGTGCACCCAGGTATTCCAGAAAGCGCACAGCTTAGCCTAGAAGAGGTTGAGGCGTTTGCTATTGAATACGAAGATTTTCTAGCCCATAACATGGATAGGATTACATCCTTTTTAGAGATTGACCATCCAGCCTTAGATAAATCAGCCCTAAGTATGCAACGAGATGCAGCATGGGCCGAGGAAGAAAAGTTTTGGGCAACTGTCAGAGCCGACCATTCCTACGCTGAGATTGTGGACATGTGCCAGCAGTACAAGGATGTAGCAATCCCCTACTCAATCATTGAGGCTGACGTATCGTTGGCGGCAAAAACTAGGGCCCTCAGTACACAGCATGGTACTACGTTCCATGCGCTAGCCTGTGCTAAGCCCGATAACTTGCGTCAAATCCATGTAGCAACAGCCAGCACCCAGTCGTGGCTGTCTCCAATGATGCGCGGAGAGACCATTGTATGGACAGGTAACAAGCTAGTTAGATACCCAAAGAAGATGAAAGACCAAGCCCGCCCCAGATACAAAGCGGTGTACGAGAAAGCTGGTCTGGATTTTGATAAAATTATGGGAGACGATCCCGTGGAAGTGGCTAAACTAGCCCTATGGTCGTATGACCAGTTTGAGGAGCGTTTTAACATGGTGAATAACCCATTCTTAAGCCCTGAACACGACTACGAAGAAGAAGACAAGTTATATCATAACAGTGCTGATATTGTTAGTGCGCCTAACGCGGAAAACACCCCTGCCGTACATGATAACAAGGGTACTGGCATGCGGAAACTTATTGAGCGCGAACATGGTGAGATGGCTATTTTGCCAGGGTTTGGCGCAGAGATTAAAACCATTATTGAGAAAGATGAAAATGGTTTTGACGTTATTAAAGACGTACCGCTTATTAGGTCAAACAGCACCAGTTTACGCATGTGTGACACTTGTTTTGTAGCCTCAAATTGCCCTGCGTTTAAGCCCCAGAATACGTGTGCATTTAATTTGCCAGTAGAAGTTAAGACCAAAGAACAGTTGTCGGCGTTACTTACTGCCATCATTGAAATGCAGGGACAACGTATAGCATTTGCAAGGTTTTCAGAAGAATTGAACGGCGGCTACCCCGATCCAAATACCAGCCAAGAGGTCGATAGACTGTTTAAGTTGGTTAAGGTAATGAAGGATTTGGAAGACACTTCATCGTACGTCAAGATGACGGTGGAAGCCAAAAACGGTGGCGGTGTTTTGTCCCAAATTTTTGGCGAAAGGGCGCAAAATCTTAACCAGTTACCCAATGGTGGAATGGACGAGGAGCAAGTTACTCGCATCATTCAACAGGGCATAGAAGACTAAACTCTTATCATATAAGAAGCCCACACTAAGGTGTGGAACAGCGGTATCCAGAAAAACACATAGAAAAGGAAAATAATGCTGTCATTTAAGTTAGCAGATGACTTCGTATCAACATACGAGGGTAAGAAAGTACCTTGGGGTTACCAAGATGCGGGGGGCAATTCGGTAGGCGAGATTACGTTTCTGCGCACTTATTCACGTAAGAAAGAGGACGGCACTAAAGAGACATGGGCTGAAGTATGCCGTCGTGTTATTGAGGGCATGTATTCAATCCAGAAAGACCACTGTAAAGGTAATCGTTTGCCGTGGAATGAGAATAAGGCGCAGGCTTCGGCTAAAGAAGCTTACGACCGATTATTCACATTAAAGTGGACGCCACCAGGTCGTGGGTTATTCATCATGGGTACGCCTATTGTTACCGAGCAAAAGAACTCGGCAGCGTTACAGAACTGCTCGTTTGTATCTACGGATAGCATGAACAAGCACAATCCTGCCAAGCCATTTGCATTTCTTATGGAAGCGTCCATGCTCGGGGTAGGCGTAGGCTTTGACGATAAGGGTGCTGACAAGGGGTTTGTTATTCATCAACCAAAGGGAGAACCTTTAGTTGAGGTAATCCCAGATAGCCGTGAGGGTTGGGTAGACTCAGTAGTTAATTTGATTAACTCTTACCTACGTCCAGAACACCGACCGATTGAATTTGATTACAGCGAAATCCGCCCAGAAGGCACGCCTATCAAGACATTCGGTGGCACAGCCGCTGGTCCAGCTCCACTTAAGGACTTGCATAACCGTCTGAGCGGATTATTTAATGACCGCGATGGTGAAGACCTAACCCGTGTAGACATCGCTGACATTGGTAACCTTATCGGCGTATGCGTGGTATCAGGTAACGTTCGCCGTTCAGCAGAACTACTAATGGGACGACTAGACGATCAGTCATTCTTGAACCTCAAGAACTCAGAAGTATTCCCAGCGCGTAACTCATACGACAAGAAAGCCCCAGGTTGGGGCTGGATGTCCAACAACTCCGTAGAAGTAAAAGTCGGGGATGACTTATCTGGCATTGTAGAGGGAATTGCCCTCAATGGTGAGCCAGGAGTCCTATGGATGGATGTTACACGCCAATACGGTCGTTTGGCTGACGGAGTGAACAACAAGGACTGGCGAGCGGCGGGATACAACCCCTGTGCAGAGCAAAGCCTTGAGTCATTTGAATGCTGTACTTTGGTGGAGACATACCTGAACCGTCACGACAGCTTAGAGGACTACAAGCGTACGTTAAAGTTTGCGTATCTGTATGCCAAGACTGTTACACTCCTACCTACTCATTGGGAAGAGACTAACGCCATCATGCAACGTAACCGACGTATTGGTACGTCAATGTCAGGCGTAGCTAACTTTGTGGACAATCACAATCTAACTATGCTTCGTGAGTGGATGAACGTAGGCTACGCCACGGTTACTGCTTATGACCGCACTTACTCGGAATGGCTATGTATTCGTGAGTCGATCAAAACCACAACGGTAAAGCCGTCAGGTACTGTGTCAATCCTTGCTGGTGAAAGCCCAGGCGTGCATTGGACTCCAGGTGGCGAGTACTTCTTGCGCTCAATCCGTATGGGTAATGATGACCCTATGCTTCCGTTATTTCAGTACGCTGGCTATCTAGTTGAGCCTGCTAGTGAGTCTCCAAAGACTACTAGCGTAGTGTTCTTCCCTATCAAGTCTGACGCCAAGCGTTCTGAAAAGGATGTTAGTATTTACGAAAAGGTAGACCTAGCGGCTATGGCTCAGCATTACTGGTCAGATAACTCGGTGTCTGTAACTATCTCGTTTAACGCAAAGACTGAGAAAGATGACGTGGCTAAGGTACTTCGTATGTATGACGGCAAACTAAAGTCAGTATCGTTCTTGCCTATGGGTAACAAGACCTATCCACAGATGCCATACGCACAGATTACACAGGAAGAGTACGAGGCTTACACCATGAAGCTTCTACCTATTGACTTCACAGATGTGTATGCTGGAATGGCTGCTGATGCTATTGGTGAGAAGTACTGCTCCACGGACTTCTGCGAGATACCTAAGTAACTACCAATAAGAAAGCCCCCTAGCAAAAACTAGGGGGCTTTACTTATGTGCTACTTCTTCTTAAACCAAGCTTGTGAGTTGGCTACAATTAGTTCCACCTGTTCATGGCATACATGCTGGAATGCTTCAATACCTGGAAGCGGATCGTAAAATCTCCCCTTGCCTGATCGCCATGTGAGGTCATCAAAAGCAATAACGCCACCCTTAGTTAAAAACTGAAAAGCGTTAAGACCATCAAGCGCAGTCTGGGTAGCAGTATGGTCACCGTCAATGTAGATAAAGTCATACTCAATAGCCGCGTCTGACCCAATAAAGCTACGCTCTTCTTCAAAGAACGCATCACTATCCATCTTATGTTTTTCTATTGGACCTTCTTTATCAAACTTACCTGCAAACCGCTTATCGTAGTGCGCCCCAACAGCAGTAAAGTCAATAGTCTCATGACCTTCTTCTCCACTACCGCCCCAAGTATCTACGTCTATAAGGGCTTTAATGTCTCGGCTATTCAATAACCACTCGGTAGCGTCTCCTGTATAAACGCCAATTTGCAACACCTTAAGGTTAGGAACGCTAGGCACATACTTTTCAAAGTTATCTTTTGCTGTTACATCAAACCAGTTTGGGAAATCGGTCATTATTACTCTCCGTTTATTGCTTGAATAGTTGGACAAGGCATTGTTTCTTTGCAAGATACACATGGAATGACCGTGCCAAGATACTTAGGGTTAGGGACGTGTATGTTACGCACCCTTTCTATTTGAGAGTCCAGCGCATAAATAGTTAATTCGTAGCTATCGCATAATGCTTGAAACTTATTTATTACTTCACTCATACTCATCAAACTCGTAATCTGCGTCAAAGTCTTTAATAAAGTCTATGGTTGCACCTATAATGAAACCAATAAATCCACCAGTTATTAGATAAATCCACTTCATTTTAGTAACCTGTTTTCTTTTTGTTGAGCGAACCTGGTTTGTTATAGCCTGTACCTTTTGGCATGTTAGAGATACGGCGTTCTAATGCTTTTGCGATTTTTTCCTTATGCTTTCCCATTACTTTCCTTCCTCGGTGTCAAGGGTCGGCCAAATGCCGTCAAGCACCATGAGTGCAATAACGCCGTAGTTGGCTAGGTCTAGGAACGAGTCCCGTAGCGACTCATTTTCTGGCGTTGCGCCCGTGTCAATTAAGTTGTTAATACGGCTTACCTTGTCAAAGATACGCACGCGTAAGCCGTTGAGAGGACCACCTGGGGCACGGCTAATGTTGTAAGGTCCGTAGTCACGCTGCTTACTGATTAGCACATGCTCTAATTGAATTAGCAAATCACTAACTTCGCGAGCAAAGCGTTCCATGTCGTGAGTTTGTGTTGGCTTGCTCATGCGCTCTCTCCTGCGTACTCTTCGTTGTCTTCAAACTTGCCAGCTTTGAACCCATCAACAATCTGTGGGATTAGGTAGGCGAGAGTCTCTCTCCTAATGCAGTCGTCACAGCCACAGAAGTAAATGCCTGTCAGCGTTTCGTCTGCTGTCTCCACGCCCTCAACTTCATGGTCTTCTTCGTCCAGAGCGAACCAAAGAATATCCAAATACTCTCCAAGCCCACGCTCAACCGCTATCATGTAGTCGTAGTCATTGTGCACGTATTTCATCTTGCTCATAGTCTCTCTCCAATTTCTATCTCTGAGTCTGTTTCAATCCATACCTTAGCACCGCAAGGTAGGGGGTTATTAGGGCAGTACTTTACTGTGGACTCCCCAAGTATCTTAACTGAGTGTACATAGCCTATCACCTTGCTACGACCTTTTCTGATCGTTATCGGCGGGTCGTTTTTATCTCTCTTCTTATTGGACTTGATAGTGTTGCTGTTGATGTGAATGTAGTACATTATTTATCTCCATGACATTGACATTGACACTTAACTATGTCCCCAGCCGTATGAGTGGCTGTGGTGTGAGTGGTTACATAAGAGACTGGGCAAGCTTCGTGTTGTTGCTCGTTCTCCTGCCCTGTGCACCAGCCAAACTTACGAGTTCCTAAAACGGATTTTCGGGTCATGCTGTATCTCTCTCCATTGTAGTAACCGTCTTAGTAAGTAGTTCACTTAGGCTTACATGTAATGCGCTAGCAATACTGTTAATGACAGAGCCAGACGCTTCTTTCTTTCCACGCTCCACCTCGCTCAGGTAGCCCAGAGAGACGTTAGCCATACTGCATACATCTCGCAGAGATAGCCTTTGTCTTTCTCTTTCCTGCCTGATAGTCAAACCCAAGTATTCATTTAGGTATCTCATTACTCTCCTCGTGCTGGCTTGTCGGGGTGAATTTCAAATGGATAGCCGTTCTCAACTAGCCACTTATGTACTCGGGATTTGGCTATGCTTTTACCAGTCTCATAGGTAATCCCATGCTCTCTGCAAAACTCAAAGAAATGCTCTTGCTCCAGCCAGATGTACTCTTTAACGTGCGTTACTTTCATTAGTTTCGGGGGTGTGGAGTTACTCATTTACATGACTCCTATACCATTGTCGCAGTACCCTGCTGGCGCAACGTTGCGTGTATCTTGGCAGCCTTGACATGAGCAACTGCCACAGATTAGGCATGAGCCATCAGTATCAAATGGGCTACGGTAGTCACAGCCATCACAGTCTTTCCATGTAACATCAGACAGATAGCCCTCTCGCTTGCGGTCATCTACGAGGTTAATTACAGCGTACGCACCAAAAGCTTCGTAAATGTGCTGGCATAGTTCCGCAAGCGTCATCTCTTCGTGCTTGTATCCTTGTGCCATTAGTTCTCTCCCCCTTTGTTACCGTCACTTACGGCTATCTCGTAGCCCATGCTGTCTTCCCATGCAACGCGGGTAAGGAAATACCCAATGCGATTGACTAGGTGATAACCGTCCACGATAGCCGTGCCACCGTCTTCGGTGTCAATGTATGTCCAAATAAACTTATTAGCATGGCTATAAACAAACTCTAGTTCGTCGCCGTAAGTCTCAAACATAATGCCCTCATCATTGTCATTCTGGAATGAAGCGTTGCTATCCAGATGATTAGTGTATGGCTTGAATTGCGCTTCCCACTCGGAAAGGCTTAGTTTAATTAACTGGCTATTCATTGTTGTCTCCTGTTGTGTGGTAGCCCTCAATGGCTACAATCTTAAACTCGTCCCCAGCCATCTGCTGGAGCATGTCTTCTCGGCTATCAAAGTAGTAGAAGATGTCGTCATCATGCTTGCCACTAGGCGTGACGTACTCAGAGATGTCAAAGTCATCATCTTCGTACTGCTCGTCAGTAGGTTGCTCAAAGGACACATACGCGCTTCTGGTTGAGTCTGGGGCTTCGTTCCACGCCATCTCTATCCATGCTCCGTGATAAGTAATCATCTTATTTAACTTCCTCTACTCCGTAGTATTCGCATTGACCATTCTTGACTTTCTTGTTGCCACTTGGCAAATCATCTACGTCAATCTCGTAGTTCTGTATTTGATCAAGTAAGCTTTCTGCTTCTTCCCTTGACTCAGCGTCAAAATAGATGAAGCCGTATTCTTCTTCGCTAAATGAAAATCGGTATCGTGCCATGATTAGTTCTCCATCTCTAGTAATGCGTTGGAAAGGCTTTCCATACGCTCGGCGACCCATGCAGGAACGCCTAGTGCTTCTAAGTCTTCGGCTTCAATCTCTGAGCCTGTGAAGTCCCCACAGCCGTAGGTGGTGCACGACCAGCCACAGCCCTCTTCGTCCCATGTGGACAGGTTAGGTATCATAGGCTTATTACAGCCATCACATTCAAGAACAGTCTCGCGTGACCATTGTTGTATCATTAGTTCTCCTCGTAGATGTTCAAGTTGTCAGAGCCACAGGTGTCAATGCCACAGATAATGCGCTCATCATCATAAGACCAATAACTAACAGACTCTTCATGTTCAACGTCTCCATGTTCATTGAACGTGGTCATGGTGCGGTCAATGTAGGCAATAATAAACTTGGTATTGTTGCCACAGTCTAGGCATTTCATGGTATTCATTAGTTCTCCTCGGGTAGGTCTTCGTGGGTGAGTATAAAGTCACCTTCGCTGAAAGTGAAATAGTATCCGTCTGGTACTTGGCTGTCAAGATACATCACCGCTTCGTCTAGAACCCATGAGAGTTCCTCATGAGCAGTCATGTCGGGCTCTCCGTTGAGGTACAGGTCTCTCATCTCTTTGTAGGCTTCCACGCTGTATTGTCTCCAGCCTGCAACGATAGCCAGCTTGATAATGTCTAGGTTCTGTTCAGTAAGTGAGCGAGACTCTGCTGATACCCAGACTCCTAAATCTTTCTCGCTCACGCCCTCAATCATGACAAGCCCCTGATGTACTGGGCAATACGGTATGCAGTATCTGCCTGAGCAATCGCCCATGTGTCTTCGGTCTTTACTCGGACACATTCTGGGTGGTCTCCCTGACAGTCGCAAGTGAACGCGAAAGGTGTGAAGCGTTTCGTAATCAGTTCTGCTAGTTGGTCGTTAGTCATCTCAATACTCTCTAATCGTCGTGGTGGGTGCAGGTACAACAGTACGAGCATAGGAGTTCGTTGTTTTCAAGGGCTACTGGGCAACCATCATCAAGGACGAAGTTGCCACAGCCTGTGTCACATTGAGCGTTCATCTGGATACTCTCCTAGTACTGTGCTTTGGTGATGTGCTTGCCATAACCGAAAGTGTCGGCAAACAGATAGATGTTGTCAAGGTTCACAGAATGTGTCTCTCCTTTATTGTTGTACAAGACGGCAAACCCAGATAAGTAACGGTGCTTCTCTGCGCCCACGCTTTGAATGACTGCTACCCAGTCATCTTGCAGGTGTCGGTTGAACACATCAGCCCAGTCCACTTCGGTGTACTCTTCGTTGTCGTCATCATAGATTGTCCAGATGTCTCCACCGCCATCATCATCAGAGTCCATGAAGCCGTAGAGCGTACCAATCTCATTACCCTCTTCGTCTCTGTGAGGGTCAGCAATTACCTCAACAGGGTACTTAGCCATCTCAGCAACAAAAGCTTCTGGGTCTTTGATTGCAAAGTAGTTGGAGCGTGTAGTTCCGTAGAAATTAGCCATGTTAATTCTCCTTATGGGCAATCTGTCCAGCGACTGCTAGGCTCTTGAACCTCTGTCGCTACGACAATGTAGTTGGTGTCTTCAATGTCTGAGTTGTTTAACTCGTCTGCGTGCGCTTCTGCTTCTTGTTCCTCAAGAAACAGGGCTGGGATACCGTCTGTTTCGTACTCGTCAGTTACAACTGCGTAGATAATCATTTAGTCTTCCTCTTCTTGTAGTGAGCCGTACTCGTTGAATACTGCGAGCACAGCGTGTAGCGTGTTGTAGATAGTTTCGTCTAAAGTTTCATCAGCCTCGTCCTCGGTGCGGAATGTCCACTCCTCGGTATCTTTGTTCCAGATAGTTCCCTCAAAGAATTGGGTCTCATCATCTACATAGAACTTCTTGAACTCGGTATCGTAAAGCACTACGAAATGGTGTTGCTTACTCATCTTGTTACTCCCTCGGGGTCATCTTCTAATAGTTCTTCTTGGCACTTGGAGCAGACAGCCTTTGAGCACATTTCGTCTCCACAGCCACAGTCCGCCCAGTACGCCACGCGCTCACAATGGAGCAGGTCTCCAGCCTCGTTATTTGTCCAGTTAGTCATTAGTGCTTCACCTCTACCCAGTACTCGCAGGGGTCACATTGGTCGTGCTCGCCACAATGACAGCAATCTACACAGATAGGTATGTTGCTCTTGATTTCGTCACGGCAAGCATACTCAGCCATGTTGGCTTGCTTGCAGTCCTGACAGAGCGTGGCTTCTAATTGTTCTATTGTGTAGTCAGACAGGTGGGTACTCATCTAGTTACACTTCCTCTCGGGGGAGATGAGATTGAACCCACAGTTGGCGGTCAGTCTCGCTCTCGGTCAGTTCTAGGTGGTAGTGGCACAATGGATTACGCGCCCACTCCTCTTTGTAAGTTAATGGGTCAAGCCCAAAAGCCCAGTTGCGGAAAAACTCCACCATGCTCTCCTCACTAATGGGATAGCCACCAATGCCATACTCGCCTGTGGCGAGCATTTCCTTGATGAGGGTGTCTTCGTCAATGGTCATTGACCAGTTGGCTGTTAATAGCATAGTTATACTCCTTTGAGTACTTCGGCTAGTAGGGTTAGTTCGGTGATTGACAGGCTGGATAGTACGTCCTCGTCAATGACATCATCAAATAGACTCATTATTGAACCTCAATTTCCCAATGCCCACCAGTTTCGGTGAGGTCGTCTGAGCCCCAGTCGGCTGTCATTTCGTAGGCTTCGTCAATGCTGTTGGCTTGCACCTCAACATCTCCGTAGTGGATTGTGCGAGCAAAACTAATTACATAAGTATTCATCAGACACCCACCGACTGCTTGCAGAACGTATCAAACTCAATACCATCAACAAGGTTATTAACAAGGTCAATAACAACTACCGCGTCGTAGAGGTCGTGCTTAGCAGGATTGACAGCATAAATACCAAAGCCTGTTTCGTCCATAACCTCATCTTTGATTAGGTATGAGATAACCATGCGAGTCCAGTATGAGTAGTCACCCAATCGTGGCTTGGCGTGGTTAATCGCCTGAGTTAAATCGTATTCCCAGCCGTCTGCCCCATAGTGCGAGTACAGAGCAACTGCGTTATCTGTCCCGTCATTGAAGACGAGGTTAATGCGTGCGCCCATGTCATGGACTCCTTTATCAGTATGGCGGTGTTGCCATGCACCCACTCTAGCGACCTACGCTGACAGCACACAAGCCCAAATGCCCCTTTTTAGGTAACGGTTTGATAACGCTTCTAAAGCCCTTATCTAGAAAGGATTTTGGGGTTTTGCAGATTGACTAACAAGCCAATTACATAGAGAGATACATAGAGGAAAGTTATCCACAACCACCTGAGAGACACAGAGAGCCACAGAGAGAGGATTACCTGCTTCCAGTAGTGATTACACCCACTCATGCTGAAAGTGTCTGAAATAGCCTTTCCTCAGACTTGACAAGTCAATACCTAGATGATAATGGGATTTCTGCCCTTTCTGCCAGTTATCACATAACTAATCAGGCGAACATGCCCCAGACCTGCTGGTGCGCCCAGTTGCAGTCTCGGCACATAGCATGTAGTAGCCGAAAGCGCAAATCGGTGTCAGCATGTGGACTAATAGGCTTATTATGCTGGTGCTTAGTAGGCTGGGCAGGCTCTGGGGGCTCTCTATGCTCTCTCTATGTATCTAGGTAGGCTCTCTCTGCCCACCCCAGCATTCTCTCTCTCAGCCTGAATAGGCTCTCTCTCTCATTTCTCTCTCAAATGGCTCTGACGAGCCCCATACCACAAAATGTGCCATAAGTCAATAACAAACGCCATTTATTTTGCCTAGCATACTCGGCTGAATAAGTCAAATCTCTCTCTTATTTTGCCTTCCTTTTGTAAAAAGGAAGAAGAGCGCGTGTGGGTGGCTGTGGGACAAGCTCAACACAAACATATAGCCCCCGCCCGCAGGGCGGACAAGGGCATAATCAGCTGATCATTTGATTTTTGGCATAAAAAAAGCCCCTAACCGATTGGCTAGGGGCTTTCTTAGTGGCTTAGTTAAACCATTGCTTCATCTTCTTCATCTTCAGATGAATAGATTGGGATACGCAGGGCATTGACCAGGTCTCCAGCCTTAATTACCCAGCGTGGTGGTCCGTCGCGCCAGTATGCCAGCCTTGGCATTGGGTTAATAGCATGGGGCAGGACGATCTCAACGTCCCATTCCTCATTCTCACACAGTTCTTTAGCCTCAATAGCAGGCTTAACATAGTCCAATGGTAGTGGTGGGTAGAAGCTCCCAGCCAAGTACATTGCCATGCCTTGTTCCTTTGTAATCATTTGATTACGTCCTCTCGATAGTTGGGTTGATAGATAGGCGAGGGAGCAACGCACTCCAATGACCCTGTCTTACCTAGTGCAAGACCTATCTAGCGTGCCCCTGTCAGGAGTTGAACCTGACCCTAACGTGCTTACTCCGTGAGGGGCTTGCGAGCAGTTTCTAGCCATGCTCAGGGCTACTGTGGAGATTGCGGAGAGGAATTACGCTCTCCCCACAATCCTAGTCTGTATTGCGCTCGGCTGTCACACGGATACCGCTAAGGCAGTCATCATCTTCCATGTCACAGTCATCACCCTCAAACTCAAAGTCCATTGACTCGCGGTTATCATCATCTTTGAACGTGACTGAGAATGACTGTCGCTTACCATTGACCTCTAGGTTCTCGGTGACTTTCTCAATAGCGTCCTCCTCGCTATCAGCCTCAATAGTGACTGTAAAGGACTCGTTATTGAGCACCACGTCCACGTCCCACATCTTCTTGATTTCAAATGGATTGACCCAGTAGGGCTTGTTGATGTTGCTTAGGAACGAGTAGAAGACGTTGTACGCCAGTTGCTTGAGTTCCTCGTCGCCCTCGTAGTCTACGTTAGCCTCAATAGCACTTGCGAGTGCATTGTAAGCATGCTTGAGACCACTAGTGGTTGCTTGTTCAAGGTCGTAGGCATGCTGTTCTTTATTGGCACGCAAGTCAGTAATGACCTGAATAAGCGTAGATAGTGGTTGGGACATGAGTTCTTGCTGTTCTTGCTCGGTCATGGTGAGTTCCTCTCATTGACCTCTGCCAGCGACTTGCTGACAGAAACTAACTTACACCCAGAATGGGTGATTATTGCATGGTGAAACTTTTTTGTTGCAGGCTTGTGGATAACTAAGAGATTTCGCTAAGAGTCTTATTAACCTTCTTAATGACATCTCCAAAGTACTCAAGGCGTTCTTCCACGAAGAAGTCTTCCATAGAGTCCTTAATCAGATACGCTTGCTCGCGAGTCATGTACATGTGATTACCGTCAATCGTAAGAATGAAGTACTCATCATAATCGGTGTTGCTGAGATGACCCTCTTGGAATTGGACAGTAATAGTCTTATCAAACTCCAAGTGCTGATGGATAGTTGTTGCTGTATTCATTGTGCCTCCTAGGCTGATTATTGGGGTTGAGCAGTTTTAGTCATACTCAGGACTCGCTTACTTATTAACCTTTTGGACGGACTGACAGGTACAGTTCTGCCAATGGCAGACCATTTAGGAACTCGTAGTAATCGGCTACGGAGTTATCACTCTCACCGTAGTGCGTTACCAACTCTGACAGCTTCCGCCAGATACTCAGACCATGTGCCTGCTTGATTAGCCAGTTATGGTTAGAGTCAAACGTTGCGCTCTCGCCAACGTAGTCAATGATTTCCTGCATTTCTGCATACAGTTCTAACTTCTCACTCACTTTAATTGTCCTCTCAGATGAGTTTTTGGGGTTGAGCCTTTTTAGTCATGCTCAGGACTAACGAACCTGTTATGCGTCCACCAATTGCTTCTGGACAGAGTCCGTAATGCGCTTGGCTTGCTCGTCCATAATGGCTTTGACACCCTTCATGAACACCGCGTGGCTTTTGGTTGAGTAATTGCTACTCAGACCAATACGCCTGATGAAGTCGTCCTTAGTGAAGTAGATAGGCTCACGCTTACTAGTCCCTTCAGCACCCATTGACAATGGAGCACCTACTAGGGCTTGTAAGACGCTTGCGCGTACCCACACATCACCGACATTGGACTCGGTTATGCTTCCATAACCAATGGAGTCGAACCAGCCGTACGCCCAGCCTTGAGTCAGTAAGACTTCCGTCTTAGCCCACTCAATAGGGTCGTCGTGCAGGGTCTGCCAGTCGCGAACATTCTCGCAACTCCAATTAACAGCCATGCTGTCTCCTCTCGGAGCGAGCATCTCTCGCTCACAAGAACAAACTTACACCCAAATCTCTCAAAATCTCTTCGCTGAAACTTTTTTGTTGTAAGCCTGTGGATAACTCTCTGCTTCGTGGGTGCAACTAACAAGGCTATTAAGGGTGCGCGTGCCCAACACAAACAAGCATCAAGCTATAACGCCAAAAAGGCGAGCTTGATGCTTGTTTGTGTTGGGACAGCTTCCTGGCCAGGATCCTGGCAGAGGGCATAAAAAAACCCCCTAGCCTTTCGGCTAGAGGGTTTCCTTATTGGGCTTGCTATA